>Ga0153999_1000486_pt1 | contig 17417 bp, 18 predicted proteins | sample TSNC083MetaG_FD_104675 | JGI IMG/M metagenome (GOLD analysis project Ga0153999, IMG submission 104675) | Attine ant fungus gardens microbial communities from North Carolina, USA - TSNC083 MetaG | ecosystem: Host-associated > Fungi > Mycelium > Unclassified | place: USA: North Carolina, Lumber... | reverse complement strand
CGTTCTATCAGCGCTTCTTCTATGTATATGTGTTGGTCATATGCATGTCTACCCTTATTATAGAAAAGAAGTGACAGACAAGCAAGGCTATTTTTTTGCTTCGTACATGAGTATTCCAGCTGCAATGCTCACATTAAGCGACTCAGCCTTTCCGAAGATTGGAATTTTCACTATTTGATCAGCTTGGGCAAGCACAGAATCCTGAATACCTGCTCCTTCATTTCCTACAATGATTGCAAGCTTCTCCTTTTTTTCTGCTTCATTATAAGCAATGGAATCTTGCAATGCAGCTGCCCAAATATAGAAACCGGAATCCTTCAGCTCAGTTAGCTGCTCATTTAAATCCACCGTGATGACAGGCATGTAAAAAAGTGAACCTTGCGTTGAGCGGATCGTTTTATCGTTATAAAGATCCGCAGTCCCAGATCCGCAAATAACCGCATCGAAGCCCGCTGCATCCGCTGTTCGAATCATTGTGCCGAGGTTCCCTGGATCCTGAACACTGTCACAAATAAGAACCCGTTTTGCATCAACGGGAAAAGCAATCTCCTTTTTATTTAGCACTGCCACAATTCCTTGTGGTGTCTTCGTCTCAGTAAGATGATCGAGTACATTACTGCTGATCCGTTCAAGAGGATAATCAGCTAATGACTTAGGCAATATATAGTCTTCCGTTGCAAGTAAAAGATCAATCGGCCACTTGCTTGCATGAGCCATTTCCACGAGGTGAGCACCTTCAATAATGAACTTTTGCTGTTTTTTGCGCTCTTTCGCTTTTTGCAGTTTCTTTATATTCTTTATCGTATTATTCTGTGCAGAGGTAATCAACGTCATCATCCTTCTCTATTTCAAAATGAAGTATACATAAATGAGGCCTTTTTGTCCAAACTACGGGTAAACCCCGGAGGTGAAGATAAATGAATTTTGATATCAGAAAAGCCATTCTTGATAACATTGCAACGAACAACCGTGAGCAGCTTCAATCCATCATTGTCGATGCGATTCAAACAGGAGAAGAAAAAATGCTTCCAGGTCTCGGTGTCCTTTTCGAACTAATTTGGCAGCAATCAGATGATCAGGACAAAACGGAAATGCTTGAAGCACTCGAAGTCGGTGTGAAGCAAACGACATCCCACCATTGGGACCACTCGTAAGTAAGTCTAAATGAGCAGATGCAAAGTTGCATCTGCTTTTTTATTTATAACTTCTGTAGGTATTTCAACTTATCATCAAGCTGTACGCTGAACATTTTGGAAAGTTAGTTGTAAACCCTCCCTAGTAAAATTCTCTTCAATTTTATTAATTTGTTCCTGCGAATCCTAATGGTTTGCCGCATAATCAACCTCTTGTAAGGTTCTATAAAATTATTTATTAAAAATGTTACTTATACATTTACTATTTAAAAAGTCACCTTCATTTTTCTTACATTCCTAAGTCGAATTATTCATGTTTTGTTTTTCGTATCGTGTTAGGATTAAATTGGTATGCCCAGTTCATCCAATTGTTTCTTTTTTTGCTGCTACTTCTTTTGGGATGATTTGGGTGTGGGTGCATACATATAACTTGATTAATTGAAAGGGGAATGATTATGGAAGAAAATCAACAGAAACTACCGCGTCAGACGAGGTCGAAGAAAATAGCTGCAATTTTAATTGTTGCTGTGCTTTTAATTGGCGGAGCTACTGCTGCATTTATGATTTTAAACAAGTCTCCAAAGCAAAAATATTTCCTCGCTGAAAAAAATTCAATGGATTTCATTGGAGAACAATTTGAAAAACGCTATGACCCCGAAATGAAGTGGGCTGAAGAAACACGTACAAAACCGACAAAATCTGGTTATGAAGTTTCTGCGCAATATGAAGGCGGTGCTGGTGCCCCAGCTGAGTTGCAAATGGTGAATAACTCCAGCCTAAAATTAAACACCGAGACAGACTATCAGAAAAAAATTGCAAAAACAGATATAGCTGTTAACTTTAACGGCCTTGAAATTGGCGGTTTAAAATTTGGACTTACAGAACATGAGTTAACGGCTACACTTCCATTCGTCAACGACACTTTGCTAATCAAAGACAAAGATTTACCTAAATTGATGGCTGAGCTTGATAATACTACAGATACAAGCGATATGAAAATTGATTTCAGTCAATTCTTTGAAGGTGGACTTTCTGAAGGAGATCAAGAATATTTTAAAAAAGAATATCTTGATATGATTTATGACGAACTGCCTGATGATGCTTTCGAAGCAGCCGATGAAAAAGTAAAAATTGATGGAAACTCTGTTTCTACTGAAAAGATAAAAATGCACTTAACTGAAAAACAGACAAAAGCTATCATTATTAAAGTAATTGATAAAGCAAAGAACGATAAGAAACTTCGCTCTATCATCGAGAATCAGTTGAGCATGCAAAGTTTCGGAATGCAAGCTACAGACCCACTTGCTTCTGCAAACTTCAGTAAGGAATACAAAGAAAGCCTTGAGAATGCTAAACAAGAAATTAAAGATGTAAGCATTCCAAACGGAATCTCTTCAACAATCTGGGTTGCAGATGACATGATTGTAAAACGTGACATGACTCTCAAAGTAGGACCGGATAAAGATTCCCTTGTACAATTCTTTATAAAGGGTACTCAAAATCTTGGAGATGCAAAGCAGACGTTCAATTACAGCTTAAAAACGAAGGACGACTTCGAAGCAAATGAACTAACTGCAAAAGGAGATTTCTCCTTCAAGGACAACAAATCAAAAGATACTGCTGAATTTGCAGTAGATGGCAATAAAGTGAATTACGCAGGCAATGAATCTATCAAAGACGGCAAGCGTACTTTCGAGCGCGTGTTCTCTGTAACAGAAAAAGATGGTTCTCCAATCAGCTTGGACTGGAACGGAACAGCGAACTACAAGAAAGCAAGCATGGATTCAGATCATACATTCAAACTAAATGCACCTGACATGGGCAATGAGAAAATTGATTTCTATATCAAAAAAGACGCCAAGCATGTGAAAACAGTAGAAAAACCTTCTAAAAAGAACGTGAAGGACCTTGGCAACATGACATTAGAAGAAATCGAAGACTATTTCCAGAATGAAGTATTACCTGCAATTGGGGGGCAATTCTGTTTCTAATTCATTTTAATTATCAGGAAGTGGCAGCATGCAACCGATAAAACATATTTTTTACTTCATAATGAATCATTTGAAACAATTGAAGAGGAAGTGGCATTCACTTCCTCTTCTTTTCCTGTTTCCTCTATTACTCATCTCGTTACTCGCATTTCTAGCAATTCAGCTTATCGCTCCAGATGAAAGCTCCCCGATCGAAATAGGATTAGTGAATCTAGACCAGTCTAAAGAAAGCCGTATGGTTGTGAAAATGCTTGAATCTAATGAACAATTCAAGGATACAATGCAGATCCATTCTCTTTCTGAACGAGAAGCTCGGATAAGATTAGATGAGAATATGTTAAGTGCTTATATTCTTTTCCCTAAAAATTTCAGTAAGAAGCTTTACCGTGGTCAATCAGTGTCCCTCAAAATCATCGGGAATCCAAAAGATCGATTACGGGCTAAACTCGTACATACCTTTGCAGATAGCGCAGCGCGCCACATAAATAGTGCACAAGCGAATATTCTTGCAATAGGTGATTATGCTGACGAACTTGGTATGACAAAAAGCGCGCGTAAAGACCTTTTGCAAAACGAATTCAAAAAATATATTTTTTTCACTTTAGGTAAAGATCAAGTATTAGATGAAGAACTGCTTTCTAATACGGCCACAAGTTCTAGTGTTCTCTATTACGCTGTTTCTGGATGGTTCGCTCTTGTACTGCTCTGGCTTTTCATTTTTTGGCAGTTCTTCCATATAGACGATCCACTGCAGCTTATAAAACGGATTCAACTTTATAATGTGACACCTATTACTCGCATTGTATCCAAGCTTATTGCTGTAATGATTACAGTATCTGTTCCAGCTGTGCTTAGCTTCATCATATTGCCGATCTTATTTGATGCCGTACTCATTCCTTCTGACTATTTACGGGTTGCTGTGATTTATATCATAGTCACAATTGGCTTTCTAGCCTCACTCGGTATTTTTGAATTAATTATGCACTCAAGGAAAATGCTTTTGCTCTTACAATCTCTATGGATAAGCACGCTCCTACTATTTAGTGGCGCTGCAATACCTTTCTATTTCTTCCCTGAAAAACTGCAAATCATCTTAGATAAAGTATTTACAACTGCGACTTTCCATAATTTACAGAAAATAATTGTTGAAGAGGAACCCTTTATCCATCCCCAGATAATGATTGTAACCTCTTGTATTCTGCTGTTGATACTTTATGGCATGTCAATCTGGAAGGAGCGATCGAATTGAGGGAACTATTTCAGGCTCATCTGCTTTTTTTGAAAAACAAGCCTTTCTCTCTTCTCTTTTGGCTGCTCTTTCCCATTGTAGTAGCTGTTATTTTCATTCAGATGGCAGATGCTTCGAAATCAGAAGTACGCATTCCAATCGCGCTCGTTGTAAAGGATGATTCAGCTCTTACTAAAGCATTAGAAAAATCAATTCAATCCAATGAATTGCTCCATGTTACAGTTTCAAATGAGGATAAAGCTCTACATAATCTCAGAAAGTATGAATACGATAGTGTCTTCATCATTCCTGAGGATTTCAGCACAAGATTAACAAACGGCGAAACGAAAAACCTCGTCCAAGCTTACCGTTCTGATCGAACAATATTTTTTGAACCGATAAAAGAAATGGTCATTTCACATATTCAATCTGCGGCAGGTAGGGTTAAAGCTGCAAATACTGTGCAACAGCTAAGTGAACATATGATTGATAAAAAGAAATGGTCAAAAGAAGAAGTTATCGAAACAGCAAATGCGATAGAGAAAGACCAATATTTGCTACATACTTTATTCTCATATACAGGTGAAGAACAGGACATAAATGAGAGTCACGTTGTCTCTCCTTGGTTCCCTTGGAGTTGTGCAGCGTTGCTTGCAGCCTTTTTTATCTTTGACTGGGTTATAAAAGAAGGACGGCAATCTGCCTTTTCTCGACTCGTTTTCATGCGCTACGCAAACAATTACTATTTGCTCTATGGCTTACTTCTTTATACGTTGTTGCTTATTATTTTCGACTTCATAGCAATCGTATTATTCTCCATATTTTATAATGGTGCTTTAGATTTAAATTTCTTTATCGCTATACTTTTTTATAGATTGGTTATCAATGGAATAGCCTTTATCATAGCCTGTCTCTTTAACAATACTTACGTCTATTATTGCGTTGGTCTCATCATTATGATCCTTGCTGTAATTACGAGTAGTTCCTTTTTAAAGAGTAATTTCACTCAAACAATCCTTGAGCTTAACCCAATTCATTTATTTTCAAATGAGCAGATTAGCATATTCTGGACGGCCTTTCTGCTCATTGCTATACCCTTAAGTTTTCGCTTTAGAAAGGAGCGTACTGATGCTTAATGTAGAACATGCTCATAAAGCTTATGGAAGCAAAACGATCTTGCATGATATGAACTTCACAGTCCAGCCCGGAGAAATAGTTGGGCTTGTCGGTGAGAATGGTGCCGGCAAATCAACATTGCTCAGCATGCTGGCAACTTTGCAAAAACCATCTTCGGGTACAATCCGTTTGAATGAACTTGACAGTAGCAAAGATAAGAAACACTATCGTCAACTCACCGGATTTGTACCGCAAGATCTTGCTATTTGGGAAAAACTTACGGTTAGAGAAAATATGTTATTCTTCGAGAAACTTGGATGGGTGAGGAAAACAGAAAAGGAACTGAGAGAAATATGTAGCGAGATGGCACTCGAGAAATGGGACGAGCAAGCATCTACTCTTTCAGGTGGCCAGAAAAGAAAATTGAATCTAGCAATCAGCCTAATCCATGACCCGGCACTACTCTTGCTTGATGAACCAACTGTTGGTATTGATATGCGGTCAAAGTTTGAAATCGCAACGTATCTAGAAGAGCTGGCATTAAATAAAAGAACGATGATTCTATACACTTCACATGATATGGATGAAATTAAAAGCCTCTGCCATCGAGTCATGTGTATTGGTGAAGATCCATTTTATCAACAACTGCTAGAATCATCCCATAAGCCTATTATTAGATTTTAAGACTATGGAAAAAGAAGTGATAATCTATTAATGTCTATTGCCTTTATACTCGTTTGACAGTAAACTGGAAGCATAAGGGAGGGTAAAAAGTTGGATATTACAAATTTACAGCCATTCATGCAAGACCCTGTTATGAATACGTCCGGTACTGCGCCAGAAGATACCTTAGGGAATGATACTTCTTCTGCAAACGCTTCTTTTAAAGAATTGCTTCAGGCGAATATTGAACGTGCAATCGCTATGACAGCAGCTGGTGCTTTCTATGGCGATAGCGGACAGTCTCCATTCATGTCAGCATGGGGATCTGCTCCATTTGCTTCAGGGAGTGCTGTTCTACCTTCCGCGCCGTCCGTATCTTCAAACACTGCTGTGAGTGCTTATCAGAAGACAAGCAGCCAAGGAATAAATAGTCACGGAAGCATTGGTAGTCTAGTCTCAGAGATTGCGAATAAGTATGGCATTGACGAGAAATTGATTCATGCTGTTATTAAGCAGGAGTCAAATTACAATCCGAATGCAAGAAGTGGTGCTGGTGCACAAGGCCTGATGCAGCTTATGCCAGGAACCGCCCGTTCACTTGGTGTGTTAAATCCTTTCAATGCCCGTGAGAACATTGAAGGTGGTACAAAATACTTAAGCCAGATGCTCAAGAAATATGGCGGTAAAGTCGAAACAGCACTTGCAGCCTATAATGCTGGTCCTGGAAACGTTGATAAATACGGTGGCATCCCTCCGTTCTCAGAAACTCAGAACTATGTCCGCAAAATTATGAGCAGTTATAATGCTTAAAAATAGAACAAGCCCCGGAGATTGATTCTCCGGGGCTTGTTTATTATGCTAGACCAATTTCAGTTACTTTATCCTGATCAAGGCGCTTGACAGCCTCAACAATTAGCTGAACTGTATTTTCGAAATCATCACGATGCAAAATAGCAGCATGTGAATGAATATAGCGAGTTGCAATCGTAATTGACATTGTTGGTACACCATTATGTGTCAAATGGATCGAGCCTGAATCCGTACCGCCACCTGCCATAGAAGTATACTGATATGGAATTTCTAACTCATCTGCAATACCAACGATGAAGTCACGTACACCTTTATGAGAGATCATTGATGCATCATAAAGAACTAGCTGTGGACCTTCTCCAAGCTTGCTGTCTGCTTCCTGAGGAGAAATTCCTGGCGTATCTCCAGCAATACCCACATCAACGCCAAAACCAATATCTGGCTTAATCAAATGTGCTGCTGTCTTCGCTCCACGCAAGCCGACTTCTTCCTGTACAGTACCAACGCCATAAACAACATTAGGATGCTTTTCATCCTTCAAGCGCTTCAATACTTCAATCGCTATTGCACAGCCAATACGGTTATCCCATGCTTTTGCAAGCAACATTTTTTCATTCTTCATTTGTGTAAATTCGAAGTAAGGTACGATTGAATCCCCTGGGCGCACTCCAAATTCAGCAGCTTCTTCTTTGCTAGAAGCACCGATATCAATGAACATATCTTTAATTTCAACTGGCTTCTTGCGTGCTTCAGCACTAAGAATATGTGGTGGTTTTGATCCAATTACACCTGTTACATCGCCTGCCGAAGTCATGATTGTCACACGTTGAGCTAGCATAACTTGGTTCCACCAGCCACCAATTGTCTGGAAGTAGACGAACCCTTTATCATCAATACGTGTTACCATGAAACCAACTTCATCAAGATGTCCAGCAATCATAATTCTCGGTCCGTTAGCATCGCCTGTTTTCTTAGCAATCAAACTGCCGAGATTATCTGTGTACACTTCGTCAGCAAAAGGTTTGATATAACGCTCCATAACATCACGTGCTTCTTTCTCATGCCCCGAGATTGCTTTCGCATCTGTTAGGTCTTTTAGCATTGTCAATGTTTCATCTAGTTTAGCCATGATTTATTCCTCCTTGAACGTAACAGCCGATTGTTTTATAATACCCGCTGCCGACATGATTTCATGCATATTTCCTTTAATCTAATACCCTTCGTTTTGGCGATCAAAATTGATCTTGTTCTTCTCATAATAAGCTGTCTGAATATCAGCCTCAGTGAATCCAAGCATCTTACCTAGTACAAGGAATGCACCAAATAGCTTATCATATTCAGTTTGCCCCGTATGTTCTCGGAACTCGAGCACTGATTGGAATACTGTATTGAACTGGCCTGTTAAATCCATTTTAGACTCATCTGCCTCTGCCTCACCTGCTTCATATCCAAAGCCTTTCATGAGACCTAAGGACATGATAAAGTGAACATTATCAACATACTCTTCCAAAATAATTGATTTCTCGTTTGCTTGCTTATTGCTCCAGAACTTGAAGCAACGTGTTTCATTTGCTAGCTCACCAAGCTCTACAAAAAGCGCCAAGATTTTCTCTTGAAAAAGATCTCTTTCTTGCAGACCATGTTGATCAATTATGTATTGGTCCAATTTTTGCTGCATATCAAATAACGATTTCCAATCCATCTTTTCACCTCTTTTTGCTTTAAATTCGTTGTTTTCATATTTCTAAATCTAATTTAATCTAGTAAAGATTCACGATATAAACAATATCCCTCTAAGCTTTCTAGAATTTTGCCTATATGTTTCACCACTATGCAGTTACCTGCACTTGTCGTATCACTTACTAATAATAATAACATGCTAGTGTGGAAAAGGTTGGTTTGGTGCTTAAGATTTAGTGGGAGCGAGAAGGGAAGAATTCTTGCCATTGGATAGTTGCTTGTTTTTTACGTAACATATAGAGAAATGGGATAACTAGCAGGAAAATTAACGCTATTACACTTGGTGATAGTCTCGTGATCCATTCTCCACTCACTGTATACAGTATCGCCAATGGTATGTTTGTGTAAACAGAGCTTCTTGCATAGTCTTTAAAATCTGTAGCAAGATCGTATAAACATAATGATAACAAATAAAAATGCATAAAAGGTAAAAGTCTGAGCAATGCGATTTGTGGTACTGTCAACTCATGATTTTTACCAAATACTTTGTTTTTTAGCACATTAATTTTGCGAAAAGGCTTAGGCATCCAAGTTCGCAATTTGTAGAACAACAGGCTCGAGAGCGTCACGCCAATTAATGAATACACAGCTCCCCAAAAGGAACCAAACAGCAATCCTCCTGTCATACATAAAAAAACGACAGGAAGAAAGAATATGGGCCTTAACAAATGCAGTAGAATAAAGCAAAAAGGACCCCAAACCCCTGCTATTTCAATCAAATACATCATTTTTTCATAAAAAGATTCCATGAGCTCACCTCGCGGATGATTTCTAGCTTTCTTGTCATTTTATGAACAAATTGAAAAAACATGCAAAAAAGACAGTTTCCTCACAAAAGGAAACTGTCTTTTAATAAATTACTTCTGCAAAGCAGTTTTAGCTTTCTCAGTGAACTGTGCAAATGCTTCTGCATCATGGATAGCAAGATCAGAAAGCATTTTACGGTTTACTTCGATGCCAGCAACTTTAAGGCCATGCATCAATTTGCTGTAAGAAAGACCGTTCAAGCGAGCTGCAGCATTGATACGTGCAATCCACAATTTACGGAATTCGCGTTTCTTTTGTTTACGGTCACGGTAAGCATACTGACCTGATTTGATAACCTGTTGTTTTGCAACTTTAAATAGAGCATGTTTAGAGCCGTAGTAGCCCTTCGCAAGTTTAAGTACGCGTTTGCGACGCTGGCGTGTGACTGTTCCACCTTTTACACGTGGCATAGTAATTCCCTCCTGAGGCGTTCATAAAGTTTATTTTGTCATTCGATTCGTGAAAGTTTTATGTGTTGGCTTCGATTAAGGAAGCATGTTTTTGATGCGCTTGTAATCTCCTGGAGAAACGATTGCACCTTTGCGAAGCTTACGCTTTTGCTTTTGAGATTTGTTAGCGAACATATGGCTTGTGAATGCGTGTGAACGCTTCAATTTGCCAGTACCTGTTCTTTTGAAACGTTTCGCTGTACCTCTGTGTGTTTTCATTTTAGGCATGAGATTTTCCTCCTTGTATGCTGTAGCGTTTTATTGTTTCTCGGCGAGCGGGGCAAGCATGATGAACATGTTGCGTCCTTCCATCTTCGCCTTTGACTCAACTGTAGCAACGTCTTTCACTTCTTCAGCAAGACGGTCAAGCACTTCCTGTCCGAGTTCCTTGTGGGTAATGGCACGGCCACGGAAACGTACTGCAGCTTTTACCTTGTCACCAGCTTCAAGAAACTTTCGAGCATTGCGGAGCTTTGTGTTGAAGTCATGATCGCCAATTCCTGGCGTAAACCGTACTTCCTTAACATTGATGATCTTCTGATTCTTGCGGGCTTCCTTGTCTTTCTTCTGCTGCTCAAAGCGGAACTTTCCATAGTCCATAATACGGCATACAGGCGGTTTTGCATTTGGTGCAACAAGAACAAGGTCCAAATCTCTTTTAGCTGCGATTTCAAGCGCTTCAGGGCGAGATTTAACGCCAAGCTGGTCACCATTGGAATCGATCAATCTTACTTCACGTGCACGGATTTTTTCGTTAACGTTCATATCTTTGCTAATAGTCAGCCACCTCCGAAAATTTTAAAGAAAAACTCCGGGCAATATTTGCCCAGTCGTTTTAAAAAGCGACTTTATGCAACAAAGAACAAGCAGCATGGTTCACCTATGGTATATCAAAAAAAGTGTGGGCGCTATGCACCCACACTTCTATTAACCAAAGGAATAGAATTCGAAAGACCAGCCAACGATACAAACGCATGTTGGTCAGGTGAGAAGCGGGTGCTTCTGCTTGTTTCTTAGTTCGTATGCTTTTTTAACAACACTCAATACTTTACCAGACTCTTTGACTATTGTCAACAGACTTTAAGCGATTAATTGCTGCGAACGCCTTTGTTCTGAATCTCTTCCTTAATAAGAGTAAGGAAGTCGTCTGCTTTCATTGTTTCAGTCTGCTTTTCTCCGTAACGGCGAATGTTAACGCTATCGGATTCCATTTCCTGATCACCGAGTACGAGGGCAAACGGAATCTTATTAGTTTGAGCTTCACGAATCTTGTATCCAAGCTTCTCTTCACGCTCATCAATAGAAACACGAATACCTTCGTAACGAAGCTTATCTGCAATTTTCTCAGCGTAGTCATGATGGACATCAAGAGAAACTGGAATGATTTTCACTTGATGTGGTGCAAGCCAAGTTGGGAACGCTCCTTTATATTCTTCAAGCAGGTAAGCTACAAAACGTTCCATTGTAGATACAACACCACGATGGATAACGACTGGACGATGCTTCTCACCGTCTTCACCGATATAAGTAAGATCAAAACGTTCAGGCAATAAGAAATCTAGCTGAACAGTAGAAAGTGTTTCTTCCTTACCAATTGCAGTCTTCACCTGGACATCGAGCTTAGGTCCGTAGAATGCCGCTTCCCCTTCAGCTTCAAAGTATTCCAAGCCCATTTCGTCTACTGCATCTTTCAGCATGCTTTGTGCCTTTTCCCACATTGCATCATCATCGAAATATTTCTCTGTGTTCTCAGGATCGCGATAGCTGAGGCGGAATTTATAATCTGTAATATCGAAGTCTTTATACACTTCCAAAATGAGTGATAGTACACGCTTCAACTCATCCTTAATCTGATCTGGACGCACGAAAGCATGAGCATCGTTCAATGTCATACCACGCACACGCTGTAAGCCGGATAGCGCACCACTCATTTCATAGCGATGCATTGTACCAAGTTCGGCAATACGAATCGGCAACTCACGGTAGCTATGCATATCATTCTTATATACCATCATATGATGTGGGCAGTTCATTGGACGGAGAACGAGTGTTTCATTGTCCATTTCCATCGGTGGGAACATATCATCCTGGTAGTGCTCCCAGTGACCACTTGTTTTATACAATTCGGAGCTACCAAGAACTGGTGTATATACGTGATTATAACCAAGGCGTTCTTCAAGATCGACAATGTAACGCTCAATGATACGACGAACTGTTGCACCATTCGGAAGCCAAAGCGGAAGCCCTTGTCCTACTTTCTGATTAACTGTGAAGATGCCAAGTTCTTTTCCGAGTTTACGGTGGTCACGTTCTTTACGCTCTTCAAGAATGCGAAGATGCTCTTTCAATTCTGCATCTTTTTCAAATGCTGTACCGTACACACGCTGCAGTTGCTGATTATTGCTGTCACCACGCCAGTAAGCACCCGAAATTGAAAGCAATTTAAATGCCTTAATCTTATTTGTTGACGGTACGTGGATACCACGACAAAGGTCAAAATAATCATCCTGCTTATAAATAGTAATTTCTTGATCTGCTGGGATTGCTTCGATCAGTTCAACTTTTAGCTCATCGCCGATTTCCTTGAACATCTTGATTGCTTCATCACGTGTTACTGGGATGCGTTCAATTTCGATATTCTGATCAATAAGGCGTTTCATTTCCTTTTCAATCTTTGGCAAGTCTTCCGGTGTAATCTTGTGTTCCATTTCCATGTCATAGTAGAAGCCTTCTTCAATAACAGGGCCAACACCAAACTGGACATCTTTATAAAGACGCTTAACTGCATGCGCAAGCAAATGTGCAGTCGAGTGGCGCATAATTTCAAGACCATCCTGATCACGGAATGTAATGATTGAAATCTTGCCACCTTCATCAAGCGGACGACGCAAATCAACTAGCTCACCATTCAATTTAATTGCCAATGCTTGCTTTTTGAGTCCTGAAGAAATTGATGCTGCGATGTCTTCGCCAGTTGTACCTTGCGGGAAAACTTTCTCTGCTCCATCGGGGAAAATAATATTGATATCGCTCATTTGTATACACTCCTTTTTATTTAAAAAAATCAAAAAACGCCCGTCTCTTTGCTCTTGCAAGCAAAGGGACGAGCGCTATACTCGTGGTTCCACCCTTATTTCCATACTGAAAAAAGTTCATAACCGTATGGCTTTCGGGACTGTTAACGGACGTCAGCCGCTGTCAATTTCGCATATTGCTCCCATGACAGAGTTCCAAGGCGGTAATCATCTATATACGCGCAGGTAGCTTTCAGCCAAGGCTTCCCTCTCTAAACCGTGTAGTGACAGATCATCGTGTCCTTATCATAACCTAATCTATATTGCGTCTGAGTTCATTATAGACTGGTCTATTGTCGAAATCAAGCATCATTCCTGTTTTTTTGCATGTATGAAAAGGGAAATTCAGAAGTTTGCCTAAATTGAACCCGCTCCTCAAATACATTAAGGACCGTTTGTATCTTGTGTTCTGAGGGATCATTACCGTATAAATAAATGACTGATGGATTGAGTGCAACAAGTGGTGACAGATTCCATTCATTCGTTGGTAAACCAGTAAATATAAGAGCTTCTCTCTTCAATAAAGTGACAAGGTCCGTCCGGTTATAACTCATTCCAAATTCTGAGTAAAACCGAAACGATTCACCTTGCAAAACGTGAATGAGCGGACAACTTGTCTCTTTTATTGAGACATGTTCACGTAAGCTATGGATAAACGACTGATGGTCTTCTTCTCTCTTATACTCATCAATTGCAAGCCCCGTTATATAAACAGCAAGCTCTCGAATTTGCGGCATTCGGAATCTAATGATTGAATCGAAATGTACCTGCTCCTTGCCCTGTATACTGTCCGTAAAAATGAACTCCAACGCCTTGCTAGACAATGTTTCCTCTTGAATCGGGACTTCCAAATTGAGGGACTCCCCAGCAAACATTCCTATTGCTAGATCATGAATTCTCGCTACTTCCTCGGCATCTGTATAATAATAAATATCTTGAATAATATCTGTAAGCAGCTGCTGGAGACGATGACGCTGGAAAACAAAGGCAAGAGCCTTAGATACACAATCAGTCTCTTCCTTTTCAAGCTGAATCAAATCCCCCGATGATTGATTCTTAGATAAACTTTTCTTTTTCAACATATCACCAAACGATTTCATCTCTTCTTCTTTTTCAAAAAATACATCAAGCATTCCCTCACCCTCACCCAATAACAAAACTGGTACAAGTATATGGAAGAGGTGAAAGATTCATGACTGTTTACAGATACCAAATACACTTAAAAATTGTTAAATAAATCATTAATATTTTATTTTCCATGTAGCTTTCGTTGGATTGTTAGTGTAGAGAATTAATTTATCTCTCTTATTCTTCGTCTACCTATTGATATAAAAACTAAGATGATTATAATTAAAATACTGCATAGCGGTCCATATAATAAAATGAAAAAGCACATTAGCATCTCTAATCTCGAGAAAATGCTAACGTGCTTTTCATTCAGCTATCCCGTCGGTTTCTTCCTTCGACCTGCACTTCTTTTGTCACCTGCTTAATCCGCTCAATAATGCGTAGGGCCTTCACTTCTTCGACCTTTCCACGTGTTTCGGCGAGCTGGCTTTCGAGTAATTCGATGCTGAAGTTCGAAGTGAAGAAGACAGGCAATCCTTCCATCATCCGGTATTGAAGGATGGAACCAAGGATTTCGTCGCGGAACCATGCCGATTGTGTTTCTGCTCCAATGTCATCTAGCATTAAAATATCAGCTTTCTTAAAGAAATCAATCTTCTTGTTCAGCGTACCGTCATTAATTGAATTCTTCATTTCACGGACGAATTCCGGCATATAGATAAGCATTGATGAATAACCCAGTTCCTTTAAATAGTTGGCTGCCGCACCCAAAAGAAATGTTTTACCAATCCCGAAAGAGCCATAAAAATACAATCCCTTTTTCGGTAATTGCTTTTCTGCCTCAGCTAAAAATTGACTGAGCTGAACGATCGCATCTTTACGCGTGCCCTCACCTTGATCAATGTTTGCTAGCGTCGCATTCAGAATGTCCTTAGGCATGTAAAGACTAGAAATCAATTTCTCCTGCTCACTGTTCTTTTCATATTCAATTCGACTATGACACATTTCATAGGAGAGATGAATTTCTGCCTCCTTAACATGAAGAACAGGCGAATAGCCCTTGACCATATTGATACAGCTGCCATAATTTTTACAACGATTGCATTGTTTGGACTGGCTTTTGAATTCATGAAATTTAATTAGATTCTTCTCTATTTCCCGATCTGAGAGTTCCGGATGCAATGATAAAAACTCACGAATTTCTGGATCATTCAATACCTCTGCACGAATTTTCTCATAGTGTTCTTTGAAGTTCTCGTTTTGACGCATCCATTTTTTTAACGAAGATTGTACTGGTTCCACAGACGAAATCCTCCTTTCCTGCTTGCTTAATTTTTATGAATAAGCCGGTTCAGCACATTGGCAATCTCAGCTTGGTCCTTCTGATCATTGTTACCAGTAGAAATTGGCTTGGCCACTTCTGTATTACCTTTTTTCTTCCGAATCCAATCAGGAACAACCTCTTTCTTCACGTTCTTAGAATAGCTTCTGTTGTAAGTGCCAGATTTCTTACTGTTGAATTTGGCTTGTTCCTGTTTTGCGAATTCCATTGCATCCTTCGCTGTTACAAGCTTTGCCCGTGACCAGTGCCCTGCAATTTTCTCAAGATATGCTTTGGACAACTTCATATTCGTCTGCAGCAATACGTAATGAATAAGTACGTTCATAACTGGAGCGGATAAACCTTGCGCTGTCATCACATCACGTATCATGCGTAAATCCTGTTCTGATGCACTGTTGCCACTCGAAAAATCCTCAAGTATTTGCCGGGGCGACATTGTTTCGAACATGTATAAAAGTGTATCCATCTTGCCGGTACCTGTAGGCTGACTTGCTTGCTTAGCAGGTGCTGATTCCTGTTTGCTCGAAATTTCCTTTGCTTGTACCAATTGCCTTTTTGCTGGCTGCTGACGACATTTCTCCTTGTATAAATCATGACAAGCAGCATTGAACTCATTACTGTCAAGCGCATGTTCATCCGTAAGCGCCCAGTTAATGGCCTTTTCCAATTCAAGTGTATGCAAATCATAGAGAACTGCCATTTGTGCGATAACACGTCGATTCTGTGATGTAAGAATTTTATTAACAGGCAGCATTTGCTGTTTTAAACTTTGTCCAAGCCAGTTGAAATCAACCGCATCCATTCGCACTTCCGGACCTTTATGCGACATTTGATTATTTTCTACTGGCTGCTGTTCATATGTTTGCTGTATGGGGCCAAATACTTGGTCAAACCCTGCCGTCACTTCAGTTGCAGGTCTCTGATGCTGTTTAGGTATCACCATTGCTTTCAGCTGTTTAAATTTTTGTTCCCCAAGTTGTTGGCGTAGCATACCTGCAAGCAAGGGCTCTTGGAAGAAAGTAGCTGGCGCGAACGGAGCAAGCAGTTCATAAGAGAAGATCTTGTTCCCTTTATAATCTGTTTCAAAGGTTTTCAAAAGTCCGAGTGCTTCCAGCTTTAACCTAGCTTCATAAATTTTATCAAGGGGTAGGTTCAAATAATTCATCAACTGATGATGTGTTTGCGGATCTTCACAAGGGAACATTGTTTCATCCAGTAGCGTCTGATAAAGAGCCACGGCCTCGATCCCAGTAAGTGGCTGATACAAGTGCGACAAGGAAAACGTATACCCAGCTGGTACCGCATCGAGTACACATACCCGATATCCCTCATTCGGCAACAACTTCCCAATAAAATTCATGCAAACGACTCCTTCTCGTATCAGTCAAACTTGTTCATCGTGCTAATTGTCTTGTTTATTCGCGTTAGCAATTTCTTTTAGTTCATCTAAGAATACAGAGATGTCTTTAAATTGACGATATACAGATGCAAAACGGACATAGGCGACTTCATCCACATCTGATAGTCTATCCATAACAGCTTCTCCAACCATTTTAGATTGTATTTCTGCCTGTCCATGACTGCGCAGTTCCTTTTCCACCGCAAGTGCCAGCTCTTCAATCGACTCGATTGGCACTGGTCGTTTCTCACAAGCTTTAATCAGCCCACGAACAAGCTTGTCACGGCTAAACGCTTGGCGGTTACCGTCCTTTTTAACGACGATCAATGGAATTTCTTCAATTCTTTCAAACGTCGTAAATCGGAAGCCGCAACGTTCACATTCGCGTCTTCTACGGATTGCTTGTCCTTCTTCTATCGGCCGTGAATCCAGTACCTTCGTACTCTTATGGCCGCAATTGCTACATTTCATGCACTCATACCTCACGTTCATAAAGATTAGCCTATGCAAAATTAAACTATTTTGCACATTTGCCTTCTACCCTCTATTTTACCACGTTTCGACACCTTCTGAAACAGTCTCAAATTCCCATATTGT
>Ga0153999_1000484_pt1 | contig 17444 bp, 5 predicted proteins | sample TSNC083MetaG_FD_104675 | JGI IMG/M metagenome (GOLD analysis project Ga0153999, IMG submission 104675) | Attine ant fungus gardens microbial communities from North Carolina, USA - TSNC083 MetaG | ecosystem: Host-associated > Fungi > Mycelium > Unclassified | place: USA: North Carolina, Lumber... | reverse complement strand
GGGCGCACCCTTACTTATTTCATAAAGATAAAGAGACATATAGTTTCTTGTTCAGAGAGCAGCAGAGACGCGGGGGACTGAAATAGAGTGGAAGTCCCCATCCCTTTACCAAAAAATCTTTCTTAATCTTAATATAAAATTAAAAAGTAAATTCACAAAAAGCATTGATTAACAGAGCGCAGCTAAACAAACAATCTTGAAATATAGAAAAAATAAATAAACTATAAATAAATTTAAACTAAAATTAAACAAATAAAGCAACTTAGTCAAGGATACACATAAATTAATTATAAATTTTAAACATAAGTAAAATAAGAAAAACAAGGAGTAAATCAATAAATTAAATAAACAACAACAGCATAAATATTAATTAACACTTTTTTATACAAAAGTTAAGCAATGTTCAATGTCAAATGTTAGTATCTAGGGTTTGCACAACATAAACAAAACAAACAAAATCTATGAACATAATAACAACAAATACCATAAGCCTAATAGCATCTGCGCTAGGTTTACAATAAAAAACTTAAAATTACAATGATCTCACGTGTAATATTTTATATCGGTTACAAGATAAGGGAAAGTCTGTTATATAATTTTATCCTAGGATTATGTATAAATATCTACATAGGTTCATCACATGATCTTAAAATATCTAAGTCCACGCGAAAACATTCATGAACACCTTAAAACCTAATATATATATCCCGAGACAAGGATCTTCACAGGCAATAAACCTCCTATCGAAATAAGTGCAGAGTTATAACACTACCTAATAAGAAAAGGAGTAGCTTTAGATGCATAAAAATATCCTCTGGGAGCTAACGATATGTTAATAATGGAGCAAATCTTTGCACACGCTCCCTTAATATTAATACTTTTTTCAAGGTGAAAACTAACAGCCTGAAGTAAAGAACTATATAAGATATTAAGCCAATTTTATTAAAACTCTAATAATGTCTATATCGCCCAGCAAAGATACGAACCTTATATATCTTTAAAACAGGACATCAAAACAAACAGGGCATAACATAAGATGCGAATAGAGATAACTGCAATCATTCCTGTTAATAACTAAAATTCGCTATATATAATCATAATTACTCCTTATGAAACACCGCCCATAATTCCAATACAATAAGCGAATCGTGTATGCTTATCAATAAAAGGCATCAATCAGTTAAAGTTTACAGAGCAATTAAATCGCCATGAAATATATACCCTCTTATCAATTTTAGTTGCCCGTTACTTTCTATCGATCTACACAAATAATTAGAAAAGGACAACAACATCTCTATCCCTCAATTCAGCAATTGGGAACCTACAGTAAACAACCAAAAGATCTTATAAGTTAAGGGCCTTCAAAGAGCATATAAATATCTAATAAATAGGCATAAATAAACAGGGTTCCATACCCAATTCAAACTACTAAGAGTAGAGCAGACAAGAACCTCCTTTACAACAAAAATTTTAAGATCCCACCCATAATGGAAAGCCTATCAAAGGCAAGTTCTCGACACATATGGTAAAAGCAAAATACATTTCGTGAATGCCATTCCTTTAATTAAATTCGGGTTCCCTTTTTAAAAAAGCTACAATATCAATAAAAACTTTAAAACCTCGCATGTGTTAATTATAAATTTTGGATTAAAAGTTAATATTTAAGTAGTTGCGTAATATCTCCTTATTTTATAATATTTAATATAATAATATAAATTAGTAAATTTTAACATTAATTTAATTAAATTACTGCCGTTTGTTTTTAATTAAAAATTGTTAATTTTCTCTCTCTTTTTATCTTTTGATTTACTACTTGTTTTATTATTTTTACTGAAATCTAAAATTTAAGTTACACGCATTAATCGCATAAGTGGACAAGATACTAAAGCATCAATTAATATCCCACGATTAACGTCTAAAGAGCCTACCGAATTGTCGATCCATAACCAAATTATCATAATATCCAGCCGTCTTTTCATCTGAGGGAGTAAAGCGTCGATAAACATGTCCCGAAATAACAGGTTACTACAATAGAGAAATGAATTACTATATAAGCACTCTAATGAAACTCTAAAAAAGTATTTAAGAAAATCCGACAAAATTCAGGTCCCTAACGAATATACTACGAAACAGTGATTCCTTCATCGCACTAGCCTTAATAAAGTCCTATCCGGATGGCATCGAACGGAAAAATTTAGCAAAAATACAATGTAAAAACTCTTAACTTTAGCCGTCACATAATAGCGATATTAACTACAAGGTCTAAGAAAAAACACACAAATAATACTAAATAAATTAAAATTAAAATTAAAACTTTTAAAAAATATTTACTATATTAAAATTACTTCATACCGCCAAGTACAGGAAAAATAACAAGATAACAAATAAAATAAAAACTAAATTAAATACTTAAATAAAAATTTAAATTTAAACTAAAATATATCGTATATCGTCTAATAAACTTTTTCAAGTAAAATTAAATAAATTTCAATAATAAAATACTAAAACTATAAATTAGTTAAAATCCTCAACAAAACTATTATAAATTCCATTTCTAAAGCAAAAGAAAATATAAAAATATAGTAAATATCGCTTAAATTAACCATAATTAAAATATCCATAAAATCTTTACAAATAAATTTCATTAATTAAAATAATAATTGCTTTATCTTCAGGGATAAACACTAAAAAAGAGTTCCAAAATCTCATATTTTATGAATGTTCTAGAGCAAGCAATGACTTACAGCCATGTAAAATACTCTTCAATGCATTCTTTAAAAATCCTAAGTCTACTACAAATAAGTAAATATCTCGCTAAATGTCGGTAAAATCATACAAATTAACACACAAAATAATTAAGTCTCAAATACTATAAATTAGAAAATAACAAACTAAAGTATAAGCAAAATAAATAACTCTAAAGCAATAATAAATAAACTAAATATAGTCAATAAATGACTCAAAATAAGGAATAAAAAATAGAATAACTATTAAAACCAAAATATAACAAATTAAATAGTCTCTCTCTAAAATGGAGGGAATGGAAAATTTAACAAATTAAATGGATGGAAGGAAACAAAGAATGTAACATACTCCAATACCTACAAAGATAGCAAAATAACTATAATAACTGAATAGGTAATGATACAATTTGTCCCCCAATTTTAAAAACTTCAATGTAATACAAAAAAAATCTCTTTAATTTAAAAATATTCTTATAACTTCTTTTTACTCTCTAAAAAAATGTCGTAAATTTGTTAAAACATGAAAATTGAAAATCAGTCTCCAAATTGAAAATCACCTTTAACTATAACTCTTTAAAGCATAAAGTTTTTTACTCTTACCCTCATTTTCAAAAGTATTTATCCTTCAAATCAAAATAGCTACAAAATTAACTTAAATAACCTCATTAATTAAATTCCCTCGCCCAACTAATTTATAAAAATGTAATAAAATTAAAGAAAAATAAAACAAATATCTTAAATGGACCCAAAGTTAATAAAACTCTCAACCTTAAAATTTTATTAAAGTCTAATACCTTAAAATGAATCAATACAATAAAAATCATGCAAAAATAAATACAAAATTACACAAATAATAAATGTAAAAATACATGGACTCTTAACCTTATTTTTTAATAGTTAAAATACCCTAACTTGTTTTAATAAAATAAATCCATAAAACAAAAATAAGTAAAATATAAAATGCAATTAATAAAATTAACCTAAATATATACAATAAAAGTCAAGTAAAACAAAACAAACAAACAAAACAACAAACACAGAGGAACAACAACCGCCTTTACAACCTTCCAAATTAAGTAATTAATCGAAAATATATATATGAATTCGATCTAGCAAAATTCTTTTATAGTTTCAATCTTGACTACTTAAATAAAACGATGCGAAAGATGGGCTATCCCGAACCTCTAATAAAAGAGATAGAAAAAATCAATAGAACCATGCCTCTATATGCAAGCAGCAATAAACCGCTCAAATAATTACTTAACCTGCCTAATAAATACTATAAAAAATCTAGCATGAAACCTTAATCTACCCACCAGTAAAATCTCACACCTACTCTCTAGCCAAAAAGTAAAGAGCCCTACTGCTACTATTATGGTGTATCGCCAAGGATCCCACTATCTCCTACTCTAAGTAATATAATAATAAAATAAATAATTATTAGAGAATAACGTCCGATTTAGGAATAAACCAATATGCGGAATACGGAATTCCATACAGTTACAAGCCAAACAATCATAAAGAAAATAGTATACTTTCCACCCGAATCCGGATTAATAACTCACTTAACGAAAAGTTGTAGAGTAATAAAAGCCGGAATATGAAAGATATCTTTAAAATCCTAGGATTAATTTATAAACCGACAATATTACAACCGGAAAAAAAGCCTGCTAGCACGAGCCGGAACCCTACACAATGGATCGGTAACGCCGAAAAACATCTGCCTTTAGCTCGTAAGGCCTAATAGAAAGAGCGGAACATTACTACCGAACAGGAGAATGAATGGACAAACCCAGTCCTACAGCTCACAATGTTCCAGCAAGCTTCAACTAATGATTTACCGTAAAGTATAACGGATTAGTTACAAGTCTACTATAAATTTTTATTAAAGCTAACGTATAAAGACCTATTCTGAATAGATATAGTCCGCGAATCCGATGAATAAGCTAATAATATCCTCGAAGCCTACTTTTAAGCATAAACGGGGGAAAAGATGGAAACCGACAACATAAACATTTCAAGTTTCGCCGCCTTACCCTTAAGTCTTCTAATAAGTAACATACGTTTTCGACACCATGAGCTACTGCTTAAACGAGTTGGACACTCCGGAAGCAAGGTAAAAAAGCAAAGAAAGCACTAGAATACGAAAAGTGGTAAAAGTCTACCAGAGCCAGCACCAAAGCGCCATAACCCATTGGATTTACGTTTTAATAGAAAGACTACTCAGATAGCTACAAATTTTTACAAGCTACCGTAATATAAATTCGGGATAATGGAATAAAAATTATAATATGCTACGAAGATTTTTGTACAAAAAATATTTTACATACTTTTGTTTATGTGTAAAATCATGCGATAGGGGGTTTGAGTGGGGATTCCATTACTAAAAAGACATACAGGAAATAACTGTATTATTAGTAAAATAAAAAATTTAGATAAAAATAGTTAACTTAATGAAGTTCATTATTCAATAAATTATACGGTTTTGTAGCTATTAGTTTTTTTTTCGAGTTGTAAATTAACTTTCTTTTGTTATCGGTAGTTTTCAATGTGTAACTTTGTTCTAATAAAGCTATTGTTCCTTGTGATAATGATTTATACCATTTAGTTTGATTCTTTTTTATTATTGAATCTTTTTTAAGTAAAGTATTAAAATCATTTATATTTACATCAGTTTTATTTATTAAACCTTTAACTTTATACATAAATTTATCTTCTACGGTTTGTAATGCATAACATTTAGGTGCTAAAAATATTACTTTTTTTGATACACTTTCCAATTTTAATTTACCTAATTCCTTATTATTCACTATCCCAGGGAAAATATTATTCATTTTATTAGGATTTAAATTAGTAAAAATAGAATCGGTATCTGTATAAAATAATTTTATCTTTGAGTTGTTCTTAAATTGACTCATGTAAATTCTCGCATAAGAAGTAATAGCAGATGCAATAGCAACATTTACATTATACTCTAAATTATTATAGCTTTTTACCTTATCTTCAAATTTAATTAAAAATTTATTATTTAACTTAATTATATCATTAATGAAGTAAGGTTTAGAATCTATATTATCAGTATATTCAGCGTATTTATCACCATCTAAAAGTAAAGTAGTATCAAAAATATCCTTCATACCAAATCTACCATATAAGCTATTTAAGAATAATTTAGCTATATAGTTCATAGGATGATCTTTAGAATATTCAGATCTAATTTTATATAAATTCTCTACGTAGTTACTAAATATAATTTTATTATTATAAGTGTAACCTTTAAGTATCTTAAATTTATAACCTAATTTAATAGCATTATCCATTTCTGGAGAAAAAATTACAACATGAAATGTTCCAGTTGGAGCCAATGTTCTTAAACCACCTTTAGTTTTTACATGTAATTGTATTATAGGGTGCAATAAGTTTTTTGGAGCCTCAACTTCACAATAAAAGAAGCCAAATGCATCCGGATTTATTTTCCTAATATCACCATCAAAATATATTTTCTCACCAACAGGCATTAGACAGTTCTTCATAATATAGGGATATAATGAATTAACATCATAACCATATATTAGTTCACCATTAGAATTAGTTGGTATAAACATATCAGTAGATCCACCAGTATAAGAAATTTTAATGAAATCATATTCGTCTCCATACACCATTGGAATTAAATTCATTGGCATAAATTTTGATCTATATAACTTGAAAGCATGGGAACTAATAGTAGGAGCATCATTAATGTTTAATTTAAATAATTTAAAATAAAATGAGTTAAATTTTGAAATAACTTCATGTAAGGCTTTACAATCCTCTAAACAATATTTGATAGATTCATCATGTAATGACCACTGTTTATTTTTAAATTGTTCACAATAAAGAAGATATTCATCATAAGTTAAATTAACAAAATGTTCATAAGCAGGGACTTTCCCAATATAAAGAAGATCCAGATTAGGATTATTAACAAAATTATATGGAAATATTGTTTTTTGAGTTGTAACATCAAATGATTTCGCTAAATTTCTTAAACTAGCAGGTAATATTTGATAGCTATCTCTAAAACTTAAAACCATAGGATTTTTCCAATGTTCTTTTTTAAATTTAAATTCAATACTAATTAATTTACCATTATTGATTATAACATTAACATCATTAGATAAATCAGTTAAATTTTTTAATAAAAAAATACCATCAAAATTAGCAAAGTTATGAATATATATTTTATGGTAATTAAATTTAAATCTACAAAGTTCTAAAATACAAGCTTTGATCATTTCATCTGGATTATTATAATCCTTTAAATAATAGGATCCATTATTTTTACTTGTATCTTTAAACCAAGATATTAAATATGGAATATGTACTCCATTTATAACTCTAGTTTCAATATCAAGAGTGATAATTTTATTATTCAATTTTATTGACTTCTTTTGTGGTAATGGTTTTATGAATTTACATAATTTGTTAATACACACTAAAGCTAAATTACCATCTAATTGGTAATAGTACTTATTACTATTTATATTTCTGACTAAATAGTTTATACCATCTTTAATTATATGGGTATCGTTATACTCAAGAATTGGATTACCTTTTCTATATATAATGACATCGTTTTTTAGAGTATCAGTAGGAATAATTTTGGCAAAAGTTAATGGGGTAAGTTTCATATAGTAACTATTACCTTGATCACCTTTTTCTAAGATAATTAATTTACCATATTTTAAAGGATCCATAGTAATAGGTAATTTATAATTTCTATATAATTGTTTTTGAATAGTTAAATCTTTATCAATATATTCATTGATTAGTTTTTTCTTCTCAATAATCCCATTTCTAATACCGAAGCTAAAAATAATTTTAGTTAAATTAACATTCCTGTATTCGTCATCCTTGATATATAATCTATTTATTATGTAATCATAATAATATTTCTTATCATCTTTTGATAAGCTTATTAAATTACCAATAGTTAAGATTATATTATCTTGAGTTTGAATTCTAAATAACGCGATGATGTGTTCATCTTTAATCTCACTAACTATTTTTTTCCAAAAAGAATCAATAGCAGCTTTAATTAAAGCATCATTCAAAACAATCTTTCCAGTTAAATCATAATGGTAATCATCCCAAAATGTTTTCTTTCTTGTATTGTTCTGCTGCCAAATATAACGTTGCACCAAATGCTTTTCTTGTAAGAATTGAACTCCAGAAAAGTAACAGCCAATTTTATTTTTATTATAAATATTGGTAGAATTAAGTAAACTCATTTTGTACCTTGTTTTTATTACTAATTCGTCTTAAGTGATTTTTTTAATTTAAAGAAAAAATAAGAAATAAACCTCACAAATCTATTAATTATATAATATGATAAATTTTATTAAATTTTATTTTTTAAATTTCTTATATATACTTATAATATATAATATATTAATTATTTTTATTAAAAAGCCAGTTTGTCGAATATGTTATATGAAAATTCACTAAGGTAAATAAGATGGACTAGCACTGAACAAATTAAACAGTGTTAATTTTGAATAACTGAATCTACTTTTTATTACCTTTGTATAGAAGATGGAGAACCGTACCTGTCACTCACCCGACATAAGGGGTGCATTATGTATAATAACACTAGAATTGGTTTACTATCTAGTTTGATTTTTATTATAATGGGTCTCGACTGTATGTACTTCCTTATGGCATGCTCTGTGTATTATAACCATATTCTGTACTTTGTGTCTTGCGCCTTTTTGGGTGATAGGTGTAATGTGGTGTATATCCTTTTCTGAAAAGTTCATACCTTCACTGTTTGTTCGTATTAACTTTCTGTTGCATACTGGGCTTGTTGTTTTTTCATCAACTTATCTTTAAAGAATCCTTATAAACCTTTGCTCTGTAAGCTTTATCTAACGTTTATATTTCTTACATTTTCTCTATCAGGGTGAAAGGGGTGGATCGGCTTTATATATTTCTTTCTTAAATATTCCATGGCTGATATTTACGCAACAATATTGCTAGGGTCGATTAGATAGATAATCTTATTGTCAAGATTCTTTTAAATTAGGGCCTCTAAACACTCAATTTCGATTTTTTTTCATTTTCATTTTATTAAATAATATGTCATTTCCTATTCTAAATTAGAATCGGGCTATCTTTACCCCCACCTAGGTTGCGGTGCGGTGCGGTGCGGTGCGGTGCGTTGCTTCTTGTGGGCCCATGTTCAGGATAGTCTATATAGTGCTTGTCTTACGTGCTCTCGGTATATTGAGGAGTTACCTAAGTTGAAATAATTATACCATCCTCTTATAATAGGGTTCAATTTACTGATTAGACTGTAACTGTCTAAATTATAACTTTTCCTAAATACTTCACTTAGTTTTTGATAACCTCTTTAACTTTTGTACGTTCGGGATACATAGCGATTCCTTTTTCTCCTATATGATCTTTTACAAAGCCGTATTTGGGTTTCCAGTATTTTCTAAATATGCCTATAAATTTTAAATATTCGTTTTGGAAGTTGATAATTCGTGTTTTTTCTTCAGATAATCATACTCCTCTTTCAAAAACTCACTTATCCCTTGTTTTAGGCTTAAAACCCTACTTCGTTAGAAAACTATGAAATAATCTGCGTACCGGTTGACATTATTTTTGCTAGTTAACATTCTATTTTTGGTTACACCTTTGCTGTCTTTAAATCGTATGGATTTTTCACCTTTGGGTTTATTATAAATATTCTACTGATTTCTTAACCGTTTTTTTAATCCATCCAAAACAAAATTACTTATTACCGGTGAGATATTGCCTCCCTGTGGTGTACCAGTTAGATAATCTTCATACTTATTCAAATATATGAAACCAGCTTTAAGTCATTTGTAAACGAAGGATTTAAAAATAGGAGAAATGGGTAAATTATTCATAATTCATTCGTGTGATATATTATCGAAGAATCCTTTGATATCACCATCTAATATGAATTTTTTGTCTTGCTCACCTTTTAGACCATATCTTACATCCGCTACCGCATTTTTGGCTGATCTGTCTTTTCGAAATCCAAAACTTTTCAGGGTTTATGTAACCGGTTCTAGCACCAGTTTGACCAGGGCTTGTAAGCATTTATCCTGAATTGTAGGTATTCCTAAGACCTTTTATTCCCGTTGGGTTTATGATTAAAAAAAAGATTATATAAACCTATCTTCCCAATTCCTTCCTAACAATTTTTAATTTAATTTATTCTCATTATTTAACTTATTTAATAATAACAAATACTATCCAACTAAGGTAATAAAACAATTATTAATTTTGTATCTTTTTTGTTTTCTTTATAAAAACTATGGAAAACTAACCTTTTTTTAACTAATAATAATAAATATTATTTAACAAACCCACTTTTTACTGTAAAATAATCCCTATTACACAATAAGAAATAAAAATAATTAATTACTAATTTTAATACTTAACTTTAAATATTTCACATACCCTTGATTCTTTTCCTAATTATTAAATATTAATCTTAATTTTCTTATCTTTTTTAAATTAAATAATCAAATTACCAAGTATCCTACAAAGAAAAAGAAACTAAAACAAATATTATTTTTATAATTCCACATACCCTGTAGTCCTTACCTACATTGGATAGATTATTTTTCTTATCTTTATTATTTTCTTTAGTAATAATATACATCTTAAGGTAAACTAACCTATGTTTTAATAATTTAAACTATTCATTATAATTTAACCAATCCAGTATCTCTTACTTTCAAAGGTATATTAACAGTAACAAATAAAAATAATTAATAACTAATTTTAATACTTAAGTTATTTTATAAAACCTGTATTAAATTCCATCAAAGTAAAATAAAAAGGTTATTTAAGATTATTTTATAATGTATTCTACACCTTAATTAATTAACAAAAATCTATTACATGTAAACTTTTTTAAAATCTTAAAAATTAGCAGTTCTTGAAATCTTTTCTAAAAATTAATTATTAATATAATAACATTATTAATCTTATTTAGATTTAATTCTATAGTAATATAGGCTATTTTAATTAATCTTTAAAACTTATTTATAAATATTTATTAGATTTATATCTTAAATATTATTAATGGATAATAATTCATAAAAAATAAATTAAAAATAATTAAATTTACTTTAAAATCATAAATAATATCATATATATGATAGGGTTAAATAGTATATATTATAATCATTTTATATAAACTATAATTATATTTTAAATCTATGTAAATATCATCTCCTATTATTTAATTAAGTATATCTATTGAGTATAAGGTATTTATTAATAAATGTTATACAATAAATATCATCAAGTAAAGTAATTATTACTCATTATATTATATTACTATATATCATATACTTGATAACAGTTTAATACACCTAAACTTAAATTAATAATTATAAATTAGTATAAAACCCTAATAAGTATCAAAATTAAAAAATAATAATTAAAAAGCTTTAATGAATCAATCAATAGGAATGTAATACTAATCATATCATATAATATCTTTACTTATCATATATCTTATTTCAGATATCTATTGTCTTAAAGACGCAGATTACCCATCGATATAAAATATAAGCTCAGTATAATAAATACAAAATAAATATAAAAATGATAATATAAAATCTATGTGTAACCTACCAACATCTACACAATCTCAAATTATTGAATAAAATTAAAAGAAATAATAAAAATCATAATAAAAATACAAAATAAAATATAAATTAATTTAAATAAATTTAGACTGAGACTACTATATAATAGTCAAAATTACAATCAAATTCAATACCAAGTAAAATATCTTTAATACCTATACCTGTAATCTCATATAACTATGTAAAAATAAAACTGTAATAATCAAATAATTATAAATAATAACAATAATCTTAGAACGATACATATATAATAAGTAACTCAATAATAAAATATAAAAATATAAATCTTCCTATAAACTTTAAGGATATCGTATCATCTCTTCCTCTTCCTCTTCCTCTACCTCTAGCACTAGTCTAACTCTATCACTAATTAAGTAAGTCAGTATAGTTAAAAAATCTCAACAAAAATAATAGTAAAAATTCTTTGATCCTCTCAAATATAAAAATTACAAATCTAAAAATCTATTAAATAAAGTAAAACTATGATATGTTCTTATACCCGTATACGTACTAAAATAAGGTATAATTAATATACAAATAAACTAACTAAACTAACTAAACAAAAATAATTAAATTAAATAAAAATTATTAGTCCTCATAGATTGATAAAATAATGTAAAGAGAGGATGGTTATCTATATCCGTAAACTAAACAAAAAAACTAGTCTATCCATCACCATAAATAATCTAAAATAAAACATAATCATAAATGTTCGTCCTATAAGTACTCTAAATATAATAACTCATAACTAAATATCAAAATAAAATTTAATATATGCTGAATGTTATCTGTATATGATAAACTAAGATATAATCAATAAAATAATTAAAAAAATCATTATCTAAAACCGCTAAGTTGAATAGAGAAGATAATTAACCTGGATGTGTTAAATCAGTCTTTAAGTGTTAGAATATATGAATATAAAATATTATATAGTCCTAGGTAAATCTTTCTAAAACTAAAATAGATAATATAAATTATAAAGTGGTTAAGTATAACTATATCAAAAATAAAGTTTACTCATAAAAGTATTTTCTGTTACTTTTTGTTTTAATTTCTCCTCGATTTTGTATTTTTACGATAGGGTGTTTTGTATATAACATTATCTATTTGGTGAAATAAGGAGTTAATTGCTATAGTTAAACAGTTAAAGATGTCTAAATCTAGTTCTTCTTATTTAATTCTTCTGATTCGGTTTGGATTACCTAAGTGATAGCTTATCCTTAACTTTTTAAAGCTATTTCTATCTATCTCAAATCAACCTAGGTTAAACTAAACTCTTGTTCTATTTTTCTACATTCATGGTACAGTTATATAGTTGATACTGTACGAATCCTTTAAAATTTGATGCAAATCAGTCTATTAGTTTAAAATTTAAACCCCGGTTGGTGGGTTACATCCGTTTTCATCATATTATGTTGATGTTGCTATCCCTTGTTCTCTTACTTAACCTGTAATCTATGATCTAGATGAGTTTAAATTGTTTCCTGTTTCTGCATTTACTGTGTTTGGTTTGTCTCCAATATGTCTGGTTTTATGGTATATTGTCTATATTCCTGAGCTAGGGAAATTATCTTTTTATAAATTCCAAGCATAAGGTCTTAATTAAATTGTTTTTTACGTCTCTTGTTCACTAGTTCGTCAAAATTGACTTAAATTGGATTAAGGTTCTTCAGATGTCTAAGTTTAATCATTATCACTCTATATTTCAATACGCAGAGTCTAATTTTAGTAAATATGTTAAAATATTTTTATATTAGTTCTATCAATATATCTTTAACAAAGGAATCAAATAAATTTCACAATCAATGTATCAAGGGTTAATCTTTAAGTTAAAGCTGTATGACAAGGGTATAAAACGCATTATAGGATAAATCGGGATCAAATATTACTTATATTATCATTCTCCTAACTTCTTTAACTATATTATCTCTACTTGTTATAGACGAACAAATTATTTTTTGAGCCCCAACACATACCCATATCATTACTAACTCCTCTCTATGCTTCAGTAAATACATTTGTAAGATACAAATAACTTTCAAAGTCTGTCAACCACAATATACACTAGATATGAATGATATAAAATATACCTCTACATACATAATATTTTTAAACTTATGTAGTGGCGATTATGATTAAATATAAAGACTTACTACTTGCTTGAAATTCTATAACTCTACTTCTAAGAATTTTATGGATCTTATTATATTAATAATCTTTTTAGAAAATCCAGTATGTTGCTAAGTATTGAAACTTCGTTTTTAACTTATCATCTAACTATTTTAGAGTTCTACCATATAATAGTATCTTTCTACTTTTACGATATTCCTTAATAAGATCATAATCCTCTATATTCTTTTCCTTATTACATTTGCTATGAACAAGTCTTAAATTCTCTAATTTATTTAATTTCTCCTTCAATCTAGGATCCGCACCTTATAACATTAGAGGAATCTCATGATCTGTCTTTAGATCCTTGTTTCACTCCATTTTCTTTGGTTTTACTTCATTGAAGTGATAGCTGTTCTCAGTTGACAAATCTTTTTTATGATGTACTCATCAAGCGTAGTATACCCCTAATTTAGGTTAAAAACAAAAAAGGAGTATTATCAATAATCTTAGTCTCTCACGCTAATAAGGAACTTAAGTCAATCAATTTCTTATCACATATCGGACACCTGTCTTTCTGCCTAATCATAAGTCTATCCTTCAAATCTTGAGGAATAAAAGATAATAATTTAATTAATTGAATGTACTGTACTGGATCTAAAAATATAGAGTTAAATCTAAGGCTCTTATAAGTTTTGAAAATACCTAAGTTCGAATCACTATGAAGGTCAACTAATTTAGGAATAGATAATACCTTTTCTCTTCTGATCTTATTATCTTCTACTTTAAGAAGGTTTGTACTTCCAAATCAATCAAGATGCTGTATGATGGGTTTTGTTTTGGAGCTGGTGAAAAGTAGTTTGATCATCCTGTTATTTTTTAAATGATATACTTCATATTAATATCTACAGATTTATTCGCTCTTGTCATATCACTATCTTCCTTGATTTTGCTCATGAAGCTTGATGTAGCTTTCGTTGAAGGATAGATTTACAATCCTACCCCCTAATTTTCCTCCAATTATTTGGAGCTTTATAATCACGCGTTATCCAGTTAACCTTAGTATGTCTAACAATATGATAGGTTCATCCTAAAAAATCTAATTTATCACCCATCTTTCAACGTATGAGACTAGTTTTTCTCATGGGATAATTCTAATCCTCTTACACGTAAAATTTCTTCTATAGCGTTTTTAATGTTAGATAAGACTTCCAACTCATTACTTACAATGACAAAGTCATCAGCATATCTTAGCATAGAGCTACCTTTTTTCGACCCTCCCACTTTGTTTGACACATTATTGTCTTCTTATAATTTATGCTTGCTCCTATCCATGATCCGCGTTACTCTTCTAAACGCTTTACCTCCGACTGCTTCCATACGGTATTAATTGTCATTAACACTCTTCTTGAGACCATCAAGTGTTCAGTTCATTATTATTGGAGAACCTTGTGGAACTCCTCTATTATTTTAATATATATCGCTCAATACCTTAAATTCTTTTTCACCTTCGTGAGCTACAATTCTTGTCTTCACCCATTGAGAAAGTAAATTAACGTATCCCCAAAAATAATAATTAAGTATCCCAAAGGCATAGGGAGATTATCTAATACTCAATTATGGTAAAAGTTGTCAAAGCATCCTTTAATGTATGCATCTAACACGTATTTCTCTCTTTAATACTTTGGTTTAATCTCTTTTTGAGATATATTGAGAGTTAATCACATCATAATCCCTCATCAATTCACTTCTTGACAGGCCCTCTTACTTAATATTCTATCCCCGTCAGACGAGACATTACTTCTTATTCATCTTATTTTCCATAGACCGCTGTAACTGCGTGAAAGTAATTAGTTCACCCATTAATCCTCAGGAAGCATCAACACCGACTGGCTCTATGTAAGGTTCTATTACGATTTTTTAAAAAATGGCTCTATCATCCATTGTTGGTATTCCCATACCTCTTACATACCATTAGCTTATGGGATCATTACCCTGATAACATCTTTAATTTGATACTTATTAACATTTTCATTATTTAATCTTCCTAAAAGTTCGTATTTCAATATCGAGTTCAATTGTAATTTATTGTCACCATCCTTGTTAAGGTATTATACGGGCTTATACTAGATTTCTATTAACATCTTACGTTTATCTGACACAATTATTTTAGTGGATTTTAAGAATTGTCTTTTCCACTCTCATGCGTTAAGGTAGTTATCTGTACGATTTACAGCTTGATCGCTTTTACCCTTAGCTAGAGAGAAATAAAACTTACAGTCCTTTATAATTCATTCCAAAACTTTTAATGCCACGTTACATAACGATGGGCCTCATTGAGGAGTTACCTCTAACCTACTCCTGTAGTTAATCTCTTCCATCACCCCGGCTTCCATTCTTTGTTTTAATTAGTGTTTATGCCGAATTGGGCTTTAACAGGCTCTATTTTATAAAAACATTTGTCTATGTCTGCTTCCAACACTCACCTTGGACCACTTTTCTTGTCCAATAAACTTCTTATCGCTGTTATACCGTCATGTGTAGATCTGTTCTTTCGAAAACCGAATGAATTTGGATCGGATTTACCTTCAACACCTGGATCTATTCCTAATTGATATAAGGCATGAACCGCTCTATCTATCTTGGTTGGTATACATAGGGATATATTTTAACCTGCTTTCCCTGGTTTCGGTATATTTACCCTTATTAGGCTTGGTAGTTTTTATTATTTTCTATGATTGTGTGCAATTTTTGTATTGCTTCTCAGTAATCTTTAGGACTGTTTCATATTATTTTATCAACTCCAGCAGTTTTTCCTCCTTTGTTTGTGACTACTCTTCTTATCGCTAACGCTTTGGCTTCAAAGGTCTGTATCATATATCACTGTTGTTTATATACTTCTTTGAAATCATTTTTCATTATAGCAATAACTATTTTCTCTTGAATATCTTTAACTCTTATCTCACCCTTTTTCCATTCTATTTCGTCTCATCCATTTCTTGATTCTCTTTTTTCCCTTTCATTCATACTGCTCAGATTTCTTAATCCAATTGCTCAAGATTCGTAACCTTTCCCCTTATGGTCCAGCTGGGTTATTACCCCTCCACATATTTGCGTATTCGTATGATTAATCATTTGTTTTTAATTAAAAGTAATGATGTAAATCAACTACATCAGATAAATCTTTAATTAATTTAATAAATACTATCTAAAATTCCTAAAATAATTTATACCGTATTTAATTTCATACATAGTCTCAAAAGAACTTAGAACATGTAAATTAATTAGATAAAGATAATAGTTAATATTTAGATTAATAAATTCTACCAGGTTTAAGTATTCCCCAAAGCCATTAATCAATTGGATAGCAAGTTTACATTTATTGTATTATTAGTAATAGAGAGTTTGGGTATGCACATAAACCTTTGGTAATGAAAATTATTTAAATATTAATTGATAATAACTTTCTTGTAACTTTATCTATAAAATTTAAAAATTAAATTAATAAATTCTATCAATCATCTATCTTCCTCCGCCAAAATCTTATTATCAATGTCAAATGTAGTTTCATTGGGGGGAGAATTCTAAATCATGGTCAGCTAATGAAAATTATTTAATTTTTAAAAAATTATAGGTAATAAAACATCATTGAAATCAAATCTTGATATAAAAATTTACCTAAAGATAGTAATTATAGTTCATAACTTAAGATATTAGCTGATTCATTAAAGCTAGTGCAAATATCAAGAAATATGAAAAATAATATTAAATTTAGGTAAATTTTCTTTATTTCATTAAACCGTTAAATATTTGGGCAGCATTTTCCTGCACCACTACTAGTAGTAATAGTATACCCGTTATTGTACGTTGGGGTTGAACTTCTTGTAGCACGAGTTGACATTACCTT
>Ga0153999_1000483_pt1 | contig 17453 bp, 16 predicted proteins | sample TSNC083MetaG_FD_104675 | JGI IMG/M metagenome (GOLD analysis project Ga0153999, IMG submission 104675) | Attine ant fungus gardens microbial communities from North Carolina, USA - TSNC083 MetaG | ecosystem: Host-associated > Fungi > Mycelium > Unclassified | place: USA: North Carolina, Lumber... | reverse complement strand
GTAACTAATCATTAATCATATCCAACCCGGAAGGAGCCTCTATGATGAGCCGAGCTAAAAGATTACTCTTTATACCAGTATTTGCATTTCTACTGTTTTTATCAGGGTGCAGCCAACTTTCTTCAAAGGAAACCACTGATGAACTCACATATTCTGACGATTTCGATACGTTTATGTTAGAAGTCTTTAAAGATTATGCAGCTTCAGATGCACTGACCCTCCACTATACATTAAAAAATCCTGAGAACTATGATATTTCATTAGATGAAGTAAATCTGGGTGAAATTGATTTTTCAGATTTGGATGGGATGAAGCAAGACCACGAAGTCTTAGTGGCGCATTTAAAAAGCTTTGATTACGACAAGTTGTCTGCAGATCAACAATTGACATATGACATTGTATTAAGTTATATCGAAAATGATTCCGCTCTTTATGATTTGTTTTTTTATCAGGAAGTTCTTGATCCGACGACAGGCATCCAGACCCAGCTGCCCGTGCTTCTCGCCGAATATACTTTCTATGATACGGAAGATGTAGAAAATTATATCCTATTGTTAAACAGTGTTGATGAGTATTATCAAAGTATTATCGATTTTCAGAAAGAAAAGTCGGCACAGGGTCTGTTTATGGCTGACTTCACCGCCGACGACATCATTCTTCAATGTCAATCATTTATTGCCGACCCGGAATCGAATCTTCTGCTTGAAATTTTTGAAGAAAAATTAGACAGTGAACTCCCTTCTCTGACAGACGAAGAAAAGCAAGGCTACATCCAGCAAAATAAAGAGGCCGTTACGAACTCTATTATCCCTGCATATCAGCTATTAATCGATGGTCTGACTGAATTAAAAGGAACCGGAACAAATGAGGGCGGACTTTATTATTTCGAAAAAGGTTCTGATTACTATCCTTTGCTTGTCAGAAGCAAAACCGGTTCAGACAAAACACCGGATGAGCTCATTAGCCTGGTTGAAGAGTCAATGCAGGACTGCATTACAAACATGAGTCTTATATATATGAAAGATCCGGACATCTTTTCTAAACTATCCGACATTGAATATGCCTACACCGACCCTTCGGAAATCCTTAAGCATTTAAAGAGCTCCATGCCAGAGAGCTTTCCTGAACCAGCCGATGTCGATTACACCATTAAATATGTTCATGAATCTTTACAAGAAAACATCAGCCCGGCTTTCTATTTGACACCGCAGATAGATAATATAACAAGCAATGTTATTTATATCAACGGCAGCGATAAATATAATTCTGATGAATTATTCCCGACGTTGGCCCATGAAGGCTATCCCGGTCATTTATACCAGATATCTTATTTTTATAATACGGATCCTGCTGAAATACGTACCATTTTAAATTTCAGCGGATACGCCGAAGGTTGGGCAACTTATGTGGAGGGTCTCTCCTATCAATGGTCCGGACTTGATGAAACAATTGCCGATGTTATGCAGGCAGATTTAGCGTACTCGCTTTGCATTTATGCACGGATTGATTTAGGTATCCATCATGAGGGCTGGCTGCTTAGTGATGTGGAGGATTATTTATCCGGACTGGGTATCACAGATACCGAGACCGCCAATGAGATTTACAAGGCTCTCATTTCTGCTCCCGGAAATTATCTTTCTTATTGCATCGGCAGTCTGGAATTTGAGGAACTCCGTACCAAAGCTGAAGATATGCTGGATGACTTATTTAATGAAAAAGATTTTCACCAGTTTTTATTAGACATCGGACCCGGCCAGTTTGATATCATTGAGAAGTATATGGATCAATGGATTGCCAAACAGCTTCCCGGGGAATCGTGATATTCCTCAAATTTAGTGTTAAATTTTTGTTAAATTCTTGACTTTTATCTTGAGAAATATTACTATAAAATAGCGGAGAATTTTTGATATTATACCAAATAGGAGGAGTAATCAATGTCAACGAAAGCATACTATCCCAGAACTGAAATCGGTGCTGGAAAAACAGGTTTTACAAAAACCCGTTCTATTATTGAAACAGCTTTTTATGGTAACAACGTCATTAAGATTAATACGTTAAAAGAGGCTTATGAATTAGCTAAGAATTCACCTGGTACTGTTGTGACAGATATGCCTGTTTACAGAGGTGAGGAATTTGGTCTTGAGAAAGATGCAAAGGTATTGTTATTCAATGACGGTTCTATTACCGGACGTTATGCCGCTGCCAGAAGAATTGCCGGTGAACCTAATGTGAATTGCGACGAATTAGATAAGATGATTATGGATGCCGTTTACGATACAAGATGGAAAATGATGTACCATGCAGAAGTGTATGTTGGTCTGGACCCTGAATTCATGGTCAAGGCACATCTTCTCATTCCCGAGGGTGAAGAAAACATTATGTACTCCTGGATGCTGAACTTCCAATATATGTCCGATGAGTATGTCAGGATGTATAAAAGCTCCAAACCGGTCGGCGATGGGAATGAAGCTGATATTTATATTTTCTCTAATCCCCAGTGGCCGGGAACAGACAAACCGGGATACGATCCCAAATGTCTGTGCTATTTTAACACAGACCAAAACTGTGCCGCCATTTTAGGTATGAGATATTTCGGAGAACATAAAAAAGGAACGCTTACAATGGCATGGGCCATTGCCAACCGTAATGGTTATGCTTCATGCCACGGCGGTCAGAAAGAGTATACTTTAAAAGATGGTTCTAAATATGTGGCATCTGTTTTTGGTTTATCAGGATCCGGTAAATCTACCATAACTCATGCCAAACATGATAATAAATATGATGTTACTGTTCTTCATGACGATGCATTCATCATCAATTCCGATACATGTGCATCTATTGCCCTGGAGCCCACGTACTTTGATAAAACACAGGATTATCCTCTTGACTGTGAAGATAATAAATACTTACTGACTGCCCAGAACTGTGCCGCGACTTATGATGAGGACGGCAAAATCGTTCTGGTAACAGAGGATATCCGCAATGGTAACGGTCGGGCAATTAAGTCTAAGCTTTGGTCACCAAACCGCGTAGACAAGGTGAATTCTCCGGTTAATTCCATTTTCTGGATTATGAAGGATCCTACCATTCCGCCGGTTGTTAAATTAAAAGGCGCTTCATTAGCATCTGTTATGGGAGCAACCCTTGCCACTAAACGTTCAACTGCAGAGCGGCTTGCTGAAGGTGTGGATCCCAACGCATTAGTTGTTGTCCCATATGCTAATCCATTCAGAACCTATCCGCTTTCAAACGATTATGATAAATTTAAGAAATTAGTCGCCGAAAAAAATGTCGATTGTTACATTATCAATACCGGAGACTTCATGGGTAAAAAGGTTCAGCCAAAAGACACTTTAGGCATCATTGAAGCCATTGTCGAAGGCCGGGCAGAATTCAAGCAATGGGGTCCGATGGAAGATATCGAAATCTTCGAATGGGCGGGCTTTGTTCCTAATCTTGCGGATTCAGAATACAAGACCCAATTAAAGGCTCGCATGAATGACCGGGTTGAGTTTGTAGAATCAAGAAAAGCCTTTAAAGACGGCTATGACAAGCTGCCTGATGACGCTTTAGATGCAATCAAAAAAGTTGTCCGGCAATTAGGATAACATAAACGAGGGTGTTCCGGTTTACTTGGGAACACCCTCGTTTATTTCTAAAAACATCCTGATTGGAGGCATCTTAATGATTGAAATATATTATCTTATCACCTTTGAAAATACCCATCAGGCAATTTCCAGTGAACAGGCTCTGCAAAACTGCGGCTTCCCGGTTCGGATTATTCCTGTTCCCACCGAGCTTACCGCCAATTGCGGTCTTGCCATCCGTTTTGATGAAAACTTTTTCCCTTCTATCTACCAAGTGCTGAATTCCATCAATTATGCTTCGTTATACAAAGTTTCTAAAAATGGATTCAAGAAAGATCTCACCCGAATACCGTAATTCGCTGATAAAATGTTAGTCTATAAGTCCCTTTTCCTGCAAGTATTCTTTAGACACATCAGCCACCGAACTACCTTCAACATCTACCTGATATGTCAGGTTAACCATATCCTCGTCGGTAAAGATATTTGCCATCATGGCTAATACTTCTTCCAGATTTGGTGCCGAATCCTTATATTTCTCAAAGAAATCCTCTTTTACAAGCAATGCCCCGTTGTACTCCGGGAAAAACTGCCGGTCATCTTCCAAAATCTTAAGCCCTGCCTGCCTATTCAGCCCATCTGTCGCATAAACAACCGTTACATCAATATTACCGCTTTCCACTGCCGAATATTTAAGGTTAATATCAATTTGCTTGCCCTCTTTGAATTCCAGTCCGTAAAATTCCACAAAGGGATTATATTTTGCACTGCCCTCCTCAGTAAAGAAGTCGTGCTCTGCGCCAAACACAAGCTGGTCAGCTACGGCGGCCAAATCACTGATTGTATTTAAGCTGTACTCATCAGCAATATCTTGGGGAACTGCTATGGCATAGGTGTTATTAATCCCCAGCTTGTCCAGAAGCATTACGCCCTCCATCTCACGACCCTTTTCATTCACAAAGTCATAGAGTGTCGTATCCTCCGGCACCTCCGAAGGATCTAAGTGAAGATATGTCGTAAGCAGAGTGCCGTCATAGCTGTTCATCAAATCGCTGGTGCCGCCTGTAAGTTCACTGAACAGATTGACCGGAGCCATCTCGTCTTTTATCTCCACAGTCAAGTCTGTTTTCTCTTCTACAAGTAGTTTTACCATATAATGAATAATTTGCATCTCGGAAAATTGCCCGTCATAAACAACAATCGTATTGTTCTCTTCTTTCCCTCCACATGCCGTCATTGATATGACTAACAAGCCTATAAGTAATAGTGAAATAATTTTTTTCATTGAATAATACCATCCTTATCTAATTTTGTTTTATTGCGGTGAAAACCGCCTTTTCAAATATCTCTCAATCAGGGTCATAACGACATCAAATATAATCGCCATCGCCATCAGTGTCATCGTGCCGGATAAGATGAGCGACATGTTCTGGACATGGATGCCCTTATATATAATGCTGCCGAGTCCGCCGCCACCCACAAACGCACCAAACACGGCAATACCCACTGCTGTCACAGTGGCAATTCTGATTCCCGTAAAAATCAAGGGTACCGCAATGGGCAGTTCAACATGAATCAAGCTGTAGATGCGGGTCATTCCCATTCCCCGGGAAACCTCTTTAATCGCAGGGTCCACTTCACTGAGTCCGACATATGTGTTTTGAACCACAGGCAATAGGGAATAAAGCAAAAGACCGGTGATGACAGTTACTTTTCCCGCTCCAAAGATAATCATGATTATCCCCAGCAATGCCAGTGCCGGTACTGTTTGCAGTACCTCCACCACGAGCAGGATAACTCTTCTGGCCTTGGGATAAAAATATGCACAGATACCCAGGGGAACACCAACGGCAATCGTAAACAGCACCGATACAAACACCATAAAAAGATGTTGTGTTACCATGTCAACAGTCATTTTACATCCCTCCTTATCTGCTTGGGAATGAGCAGCTTTCGCACCCCATCTATAAGCCAGCTAAATCCCACTGCCATAATTGCTGCCGGTATGGCCCCGGCAATAATCAGGGTATTGTTATTGCTGCTGACACCTGAATAAATAAAATCGCCAAGACCCCCAAGACCAATCATCGCCGCCAGCACAGCCCAACTCACCGTGTAGACGGTGGACATCCTTAATCCCGACATGATTGACGGCAGTGCCAGTGGGAATTCCACTCTAAAAAGGATCTGTATCGATGACATACCACAGCCCCTGGCGGCTTCTTTATATTGCTCCTGTACTTCTACCAATCCCACATAGGTGTTTTTCAATATCGGAAATATGGCATAAATAGACAAAGCGATAATGACCGTCACCGGTTTTATCCCTAAAATTAAAAATAGTACCCCAATGAATACAATCCCGGGAATGGTCTGAAAAACGGAAATAAACGGAAGTATCACCGTTGCCCAGCCTGGCCGCCTGGAGAGAAGCGCACCGAATATCAGGGCAATGACCAAAGCAATGGCGACGGAGACAATAACATATAGAAAGTGTGTCCATATGGCTGTTACCAGCCGGTCTCCATAGAGCGAAAAGAAATTACCCATTGTTTTCCCCCCAGACTGCATCGGCCAACGCTTTGGCAATACTGGTCTTAGTGACAATTCCCGCCACTGTGTCGTCATGATTTAGAACCACCACATAGCTTCCATCGCTATTCAGCAGTTTTTCAAAACACTCCTGGGCATCTTCGTCCACATAAGAGACCTCATAACTCCTGGATATCAGCGCTTCTATCGTGGTCCCGGCCTTTCCCTGATTCCGAATCGTCTTTATGCTGACGGTGCCGGCATATGTGTCATCATCATTTTTCACTAACAGCGTATCAATATTCCTGCGTGCCATCAAATCAACCGCTTCCCGGACACCGCGGTTCTTTGAAGAAGTATATACCTTTGTATACATAAAATCGGCGGCTGTCTGGGGAACTGCCTCCATATCTGTGCTTCGCTTGCCCATAAAGCTCCTGATTAAATCATCGGCCGGGTTAGACAACATCTCTTCCGGTGTCGCCATTTGCAGGATATCTCCCTTATCCATAAAAATTATCTTATCAGCCATGTTAAGTGCTTCATCCATGTCATGGGTAACGAAGACAATGGTCTTTTTAAATTTACGCTGGATTCGGGTTACCTCCTCCTGAAGCACTGTCCGCGTCATCGGGTCAAGCGCTCCAAACGGCTCATCCATCAGCACAATCGGCGGTGAGGCGGCAAGGGCGCGCAAAACCCCAATCCTCTGCTGTTGTCCTCCGGATAGCTCGACGGGATATTTGTGAGCATATTCATCATATGGCATATTGACAAGCTCAAGCATATCATGGACAATCTTGTTACATTTGTCCTTGTCATACTTGAGCAGCTTAGGTACCACACAGATATTCTGCTCGACAGTCATATTGGGGAAAAGACCAATCTGCTGAATGACGTATCCAATCGAGCGCCGCAGTGTCACCTTATCCGTTTTTGAAGTATCTTCACCATTAATAAATACCCTGCCCTCATCCGGTTCTATCAGACGATTGATAGTTTTCAGGGTTGTTGTCTTTCCACAGCCACTGGGACCAATCAGAACCGTCAATTCGCCTGTTTTTATTTCGAAGCTTAAATCATTGAGTATCAGTGAATCACCGTATCGCTTGTTTACATGTTCAAACCTGATCATGGAATCTCCTTCCATATCTCCCTCTCTTTCCTGATTACTTAAAATATCATTAATCTCTTTTACTACCCTCAGTTGACAAAGTAACACACGATTGAGGCGTATGTTACTTTGTCAACTGAGGGTACTTAGTATAGTATATACAATTAAATATAATATGTCAAATTTACTAAATGATAAATATATTTTCCTATTTTTTTTGTATTGTTTTTTCTTTGCCACTTCCATATTCTAGTTGACCATGGTATAATGAACCTTTCAATGTATTAATTAAGGAGTGAGCCAATGGGGATTTTTGACTATGACATTACTTTGCCATCCCTGCCGATACCAGAACTTCCGGAAACAGGTCAGAATATACAAAACCTGCTAAAGCCGCTGGTAGATGAGGCGACATGGCAAGAAGAATGCCGTTTTATTACACATTTTATTGAGGAAGACGGGGATGGCACCCGTCTGCAGCAGTTATTGCTGGCGTGGAAAGCAAGGCAAAGCAAAAATGGCAGCTGGCTGCGTTCCATCTGGGACGACCAATATTTATCTTTTCGGGAGATGCTTCCAATCAATATGAATTACTGTTTCCAGATGACAGCAAATCGCTGGGGTGAGGTCGGTCTCGCCCGGATGATTATCGGGCTCTGTGAACAGCTTAACCGTCTCCGGAGAAAGCAGATGCCCGCTGAACAATCCGGAAATAATTATTTAAGTATGGATATGATGCGCCACATCATGTACACCCGGATACCCGCCCCGGTACGCGATATATGGACACATCTCCCAATGGGCGAATCCAAAACCGCTGCCGTAGTTTGCCGGGGTCACTGGTTTATCCTGACATTAGAGGACGAGAACTGTGATTTGATTTCACCTTTTGCAGTAAGTGAAGCACTTAATCAAATCAAAACAGATGCTGCCAAAATGAATCAAGCCGAGGCTATTGGCGCGATGACTTGCGTGCCGCGCAATGAGGCCTTTTGTTTGCGGGAGCGGCTGCTTCACAATCTACTAAACCGGACAAACATGGAAAGTATCGAAAAAGCCTTATTTGTCGTCTGTCTGGATGAGCCTCTGGCCGAAGATGAAAGCTTCGGTCACAGAGCGCTGACCGGCGATGCGGCAAATCGTTGGTTTGACAAGTCCCTGCAGATCATCTGCACCGACAACGAGCACATCGCTATGAATATGGAACACGCCGGGTGTGATGCCGGAAATTGGGTTCACTTGCTAAATCAGATGGATCAATCCTTATTAGCCCAACCGATCCCCTTAGACGAGCAGGTGCCGGCGGCCCATGTCCGCCCGCTTGAATGGAATCTTGAAGATGACCTCGAAAAAGATTTACAGGCGGCACGTTCGTCTTTCAAAGACATGGCAGAAAACGTCGCTATGGCTCAAAAGGAACTTACCTGTCTCTCGAAGGACACCATTAAATCCAAAAAATGCCGCCCGGATGCTGTTGTTCAGATGATGTTCCAAGCTGCTTATTACAGCCTTACAGGTAATTTTCGCTCGGTCTATGAATCGGTCTCAACCAGGAATTTTTACGAGGGCAGAACCGAATGTGCAAGGCCTCTAACTGAGGAATCGGTTGCTTTTGTCAAGGCCTTTGTCGATCATACAGAAGTTCCTGATAAACTTAAAGAGCTGTACCGCACTGCCGAACAGGTTCATGGCGAAGGGATAAAATGCCGGCAAAAAGGTCTGGGGCCCGAAAGACACGTACGGGGTCTGGAGGCTATCTATGAAATGTACAGTGGCACTAAAAAAGGCGCCAATCTGGTAAAACCGGTAACGCTTGATCTTAAGGGTTACCAAATACTGGGCCATAGCACACTTTCCACCAGCGGTATAACTGCTCCCAGTATCACCTACTTTGGATTTGGACCGGTTGTATCCGACGGCCTGGGAATAGGCTACGGATTGAAAGCAGATTCTTTAAATCTCATGGTGTCTTCGTATCCCGAGAGCGGTATTGATGCCGGAGAGTTTATCACAACTGTGGAGAAAATGGCACAAAAATGGCTGACACTATTTAGTCTTTAAAAAAGCAGAAAGAAACAGCAGTTAAATGTTGTTTCTTTCTGAATATGTTTCAATGAATTTCTCTAGTTTTTTAGAGGTATCGCTGCTGAGGATATATTCTATCTGATGCGCCTCACATTCAGCAATCTCCGCCTCGATATTTAATATATCAGTAAGAAACCTAAATGCGACATTATAAGTATCCAACAATCCCTTTGCTATATCTTTGCCGGCCGGCGTCAGTTTAATCGTACCGTAATGCTTATGGTTAACATACCCCTGTTCTTTCAGTACGTGAATCGCTTTGTTAACGCTTGCCTTAGATATCCCCAGAATCATCGCCACATCTGTAACCCTTACATCTCCCCGCACACTTTCAAGTATATAAATTTCCTTTAGATATTCTTCCTTCTTCAAAGTAATCGCCCCTTAAAGCCCTGCAAAATGCTCATCTAAGCGTTTCAGCGCCTTGATTAAAGTCTCACATTCCTCGTTATTTAAACCTTCTCTCATCGCCTCAATCATGATCTGATGGAACTTTTCATGATGCCGGTATGCCCTGACTCCCTTTGGTGATAATGAAATTAATACGACCCGTTTATCTACGGCACTTCTTGTTCGAATGACATAACCCTTTTTAACAAGGTTATTGACCGCTATCGTCAGCGTACCTACCGTGACCCCTACTTTTTTTGCCACGGTTGACATATTGTTAGAAGCATTCATCCCAATTGCATCTAAAATATGCATGTCATTCACAGAGATATCCTTAAATTCGCTATTGTTTACATAACGACGTTCAAAATCTAATGCATTATTGAATAAATATACCAACAGTGTATTTAACTGAAGATACGAATCCATAGAATATCTCCTCCTAAAGCTTTTAGAATGTCTTTATTATATCCTATTTCCAAAGTTATATCAAGAAAACGCTTCATATCGCAATATATTTATGCTATAATATATTTCGTCTTAATTTAATTATTTAAAGGAGAGATCGCATGAAGTTTACTAAAATGCATGGATGCGGCAATGATTATATTTATGTCAATTGCTTTAATGAAATAATAGATAAACCAGAAGTATTATCCAAAGCTTTAAGCGACCGGCATTTTGGCATTGGTTCTGATGGAATGATTCTCATCTGTCCTTCAGATATTGCTGATTTCCGGATGCGAATGTATAACAATGACGGCTCTGAGGGGAAGATGTGCGGCAATGGTGTCCGCTGCATAGCAAAGTATGTTTACGATTACGGTCTTACAAATAAAACAAGAATTTCATTAGAAACTGAAGGCGGTATCAAGTATCTGGATCTGAAGATCGTCGATGGGCAGGTGGACTCTGTTAAAGTCGATATGGGGGAACCCATCTTAGAAGCCAGCTTAATTCCGGTTGAATATAATCATAACCATGTCATCGATGCACCCATCATGATAAATGGTACAGAATACCAAATCACCTGCATCTCCATGGGAAATCCTCATGCCATCGTATTTGTACCAGACACTGCAGCCTTTGATTTAGAACGGCTCGGACCACTTTTTGAAAATCACCCCATGTTTCCGGATAGAATTAATACTGAATTTGTCGAGTTAATTGATGAGCATACTGTCCGTATGCGGGTATGGGAAAGAGGCTCCGGAGAAACGCTTGCCTGCGGAACAGGTGCTTGTGCCAGTGCGATGGCATGTATCCTTAACGGCAAAACCGGTACTCAGGTACAGGTCAAGCTTCTCGGCGGAGACTTGGATATAAGCTATGACGAGGCCAGCAACCATATCTTTATGAGCGGACCGGCAACTACCGTTTTTGATGGTGAAATCGATATTAAACAGTGGATTTAGAAAGGATAAGTAAAATGTTATTACGTCAATTACTTGAAGAATTAGAATTTACGTCGATACAAGGCAATATTGATATTCCCATTTCCCAGCTCATTTATAATTCCAAAAACGCCTGCAAAGACGGCGTTTTTGTCTGTCTATCCGGAGCAAACTTTGATGGGCACGATTATATAGCGGAGGTTGCCGCATGTGGTGTCACGGCTGTCATTACGGAAAAAGATGTAACCCCGATTGAAAATATCACCATTATCCGGGTTGAAGATACCCGTTATGCCTTGGCCTGTATGTCTGCCGCATATTTTGGTCATCCGGCCAGAGAATTAACAACTGTGGGAATCACCGGCACGAAAGGCAAAACGACAACAACCTATATGATAAAGTCCATTCTTGACCATTCAGGCATTAAAACCGGATTAATTGGGACCATTGAAACCATTATTGACAACAAACACATTCCGGCATATAACACAACACCCGAATCCTATATTGTCCAGAAATATTTTCGTGAAATGGTGGCGGCCGGCTGTCAATGTGTCGTCATGGAGGTTTCCTCTCAGGGATTAATGCTCCACCGGGTCAGCGGTTTTTCTTTTGATTACAGTATCTTTACCAATCTTGAGAAGGATCATATTGGTCCCAATGAGCATAAGGATTTTGCCGATTATATCCACTGTAAATCAATGCTTTTTAGACAAAGCAAGCTGGGTATTGCAAATATAGATGACCTGCATTTTGCCGATATTATGGAAAAGCACACTTGTAAAATAGAATCCTTCGGTTTACATAGTAATGCCGATATCCGTGGGGAAAACATTCATTTAACCAACTATGACGGTAAAATAGGCATTGCCTATCATGTCAGCGGGCTCATCAATTTTGATGTAGATGTCAATATTCCGGGGAAGTTCAATGTCTATAATTCATTGGCGGCCATCGCCCTTTGCCGGCATTTTGATATTGATACAACAGCAATGAAGGACGCTTTAAGCAAAGTCACCGTCAAAGGCAGATTAGAGCTTGTTCCGGTTTCTAATCAATTCTCTCTGATGATTGATTATGCCCATAATGCAATGGCTCTGAAAAGTTTGCTGACAACATTAAAGGAATATAAACCTAAGCGTATCGTCACATTGTTTGGCTGCGGAGGTAACCGTGATCGGAACCGGCGGTTTGATATGGGAGAAATTTCTTCAAAACTATCTGATTTAACCGTTGTCACATCGGATAACCCGCGAAATGAGGAGCCCATGGCTATCATCGAGGATATTTTACAGGGAACGGCCAGAGGTTGCGGTGAAGTAATCACTATCCCTGACCGCAAAGAGGCTATCAAATATTGTATTCAACATGCTAAAGAGGGGGATGTTATCATATTAGCCGGGAAAGGCCACGAAGATTATCAGGAAATCAAAGGAACAAAGTACCACATGGATGAACGTGAGCTTATTCAGGAGATTCTTAAGGAAATGTAACAGCAACGCCGACAGCCGCTTGTAAAAGGCTGCCGACGGCTTTCATAGGTTAATCCCCCAATAGAAGATAAGTTTACCGAGTCTTTTGTAAATGTCTGTTTTAGAAGGAATTTTGATTGATGTCATGTAGTTAGTCGGCATAGTATATCATATGTTAAATTATGCAAAAAAGTTAATAGAATTTATAATTTTATGATAGGAAATTAGTCAACTATTTGCCGCAGCACTTTTTATACTTCTTACCACTTCCACACGGGCACGGATCATTGCGCCCTACTTTCGGTTGTATTCTTTTGTAGGTTTCCACCCCGTCATAAATATATGCCGGTTCTTTTTTGTCCTTGGAGGCTTTTTCGTAAGCGGAATACATAGAACGCTCAAATTCTGCTTTTTCTGTGTTTTTTACATAATAATGTAACTGTTCTAATATTTCCCCGGCTGTTTTTTCAGCATCATTTTGAACCTTCTCCAGAAAACGCCGGCAATTCTTGTAACTATATGGATATGTATTCTTGATATAATTCATTTCCTTCTGATGTTTCGGATAGTATTGGCAGATATACCATTCATACGTATAAGCAAGCACCATGATACGGTCACATTCTTCCGGTGTAACCGAGTCCTTTTTCATATACCTTCTCTCATAACTGGTATACAGATAGGTCTCTGCTATCGCATCTACACGGGAATCCTCATGACAACCATAGAGTTCCCAGGAAACAAATGCCGACTCCAGAATTTCAGAGCAATTTTCTTCCGTCAGATAGTTCTTCTCTTTTATATGTTTGATAAATTCGAGAAACAGCGGACGATACCCTTTATTCCTCATTAGGCTACGGAAATACACAATATTTCCCGCCAGATAATCCTGCATCTCTTCTGTCATCTCCACCAAATCCAGAAAATGATAATAAGATTCCAAATCTTCGGAATACTGTTGATTTCCTAACGCAATATCCAGATAAAGCAGATTCTGATAGGCTCCATCCAACATTTGCGGAGATGGGATAAATCCTGTGGCTTCATATGCAGCAACTTCTTCATAAAAAATTTCCCGGCTTTGCTTTTTCTTTCCTATCTGTTGCAAAGCATCTCCATAGCTCGTAAAGTAAAAAGGATGATATGTCTGCAACGGATAAACCAGTTCAAACTCTTTCACCGCATCATGAAAATTTCCTGTTGTGTGATGTACCATTCCCAGGAAGAGGTGTGGCAGTTCTTCTTTGGGATAATCCTGCACCAAATCGAAAAACACTTGCCCAGCTACATCCATTTTCCCCTGCGAAAAATAGCATCTACCCAAAAGCATCCTTACCTCCGGATTGCTGTTGTCTTCATCAAGAATCCGGCAACACAGACCTTCTGCTTTCTCGTAATCTCCCTCATCCTCTGCCAGAAATGCCTCTCTTACCTCCAAACGCAGCGTTGGCGAAAATTTGGAAGCAATTTGCTCTATTTCTGCCAACGGAGCTTCATTCCTGATTTTGGCAGTAATTATTTTCTCCATTCTGTTCTTCGTCCTTTCATTTTCAATTATTGTCTTGTAATATTTTCCAATATCCGCTTTTCTTACTCCCGTATCTTTGAATTAAACAAATTCAGAATCATTTTTTCGCTCTCATTTAAAGCCTCATTTAAAGCTTCATTTAAAGCCTCACCTTTTGCCGTTTTATAATTAAAATTCAGTAAAGTAAGGATAAATTCTGTCAAAATACTTTTCTTTGTGAAAAGTAGCCAAATCGTAGACCTGACTACTTGAGGGTTTATTGAATAGTATATTTCTCTTTTAAATAATGATATTTATCATAACCTAGATATTTATCATTTTGTAATCGCCCAACCACAACCCCTGGATGAATATTAATTTCCTTTGAAAAACGTTTTAATGCCTCCTCCGAAAAATTGTCCAATTCTATAAATTTATCATACTCATTCGCAGGAATCAATGTATTCTGAGCAAACAAGTCAGCCTCTTTTTCCAATGCCTTGTCAAATGCTTCATATAGGTCCTTATTTTTATTTTCACTGACTATTGTTATTTTGATTTTTTGCTGTAATACATGTTTGATTTCGTGAAATAGTGAAAACCAAAATGTGTCTGCATAGTTACGTCTATCGTTCATAGCTAAAATCACTTTATCATGATTTATCCATTTTACGGCACCATTAATTCCAGAATTTCTTAAACTAGGTAAAAGCACAAAAGATATACCGCATTCTTTAAAAATTTCCTTTAAATGAGGCAAAAATTCAGTAGGCTGCTTAACTGTCATTCCTCTTATTTCTGGGATATACTTTTTTAAGCTTTTCGCATTAAAGGGTTTAGTCTCTATTTTCTTTCCTTCATTAAACGCTACTTGTAACCACGCTCTGGAACTAATCATATTTTTCTCTTCCATGACAGCTATTCCCGTGCGATAATTTACAAGAAAATCTTTATCTAGCAGAATACTTAAGCTGGATATTTTTAGACACGCACATAGATTAGTAACTTTTTCAATACTATTTTTTACTTCCGGAACAACACCTAATTTCACAAAATATTTGTAATCCAGCAGCTTCATCAAATGTATTTCATTATCTAAACGTTTTTGTTTTTCAATTTCAAGACACTTTTCCTCATATGTCTGCTGCAAATTTAACCATGTCCTAACATCCGTTCCTAACATCATTGATAATTGGAGAGCAACTTCATCCGAAAGATTTATCTTCCCATTAACAAGATTACTTAAAGTCTTTCCTGTTACCCCAAGCCTCTTTGCAAATTCCTCCTGTGATATTTCCATATCTTCAATGATATCTTTTATATAGTACCCGGGATGAAATGCAATAAGATTTTCATATTCTATTTTACTCATAATGATTTGTCACCTCCAATACCAATATTATATTCGTACTTTTACAAATTTGATTTTCATCTTTAATTGTCCACTCTTTTTTATTTTCATCTAAGGGTTTAATGATTAAACGATATCCTAGTCTTCTACCCAGGTCTATAGCCCAAGTGCCTTTTCTGTTTCCTTCCAAAGAGTGTAGATGATAAGAAGGCATATTTCTTACATCTATCAAGGTGACAGAATTTTCCAAATAATTAATTACGCTATGTAATTTTTCTGCCACCTGTAAATTATAAAGCCTCTTTGCATTTTTTATATCTTTACATGACTTTTCAAGCTTCTTGTTATCATAAAGTATCTCCATTATAATATATAATTATGTCCTTTTCAATATTTTTTACCTTTTTAGTAATTTTTATTTGCTATTATTATATCATAAATCTTATGTTTTTGAAACAACATTTTTTATTATTCTATACCAAAATGTTAGGTAAACACTTAAACACAGTATACAGCAGACAGAATATAGTATCAAAGATTTTCGCTATCCCTGCCCATCAGCTTATCCAACTTTTCCTTTCCATCATCAAGGAAATCTGTGAGATATTTCAGCTTACGATTGCCGCATTATTCTTGATATTCTTGACCGTCATTGAGAATTTCTATTGACTGGATTTCCGCGTTTTCAAAAATGAGCGTGTCTGTTGATAGGTCGTTTGCTAAATCGTCGGCAATCCCTTGAAGTTTGTTTTTACAGCCACTACTTAACAACTGTTCCTTATCCATACCACTAACGGCACTTTGTAGCTCTGTTTGATATGCGCATAAAAACTCGTCGCGCTCTTGAACAGTCAAAGCAGTTTCATCAATCACGCGATATTCTACGGAGTAGTGAGCCGTAAACATGAAATTGTAAAATGTTTCGTCATTGCTTATTCCGGCGGTGTATTCCTCGCTGTAATTTTTAAGGTATCTCGAAAAGGATGCGGGATTGCCCATTTGTGGGGAAATAATTTCATCTATGGAGTAATTGAGTGTTTCGTAAACAAATTGATATTCGCTGTCCTCGGTTGTCAATCTACTCATAAACTCGCTGAATGTGCTTAGAAAGCCCACATCTTTGTCTATTTTTGCTTTTACGGTTGAATTGAAATCCCCAAGTGACAAAGATTGATAGCCCTCGCTTCTTAGTTCCAATACTGTGTTGTACTTGTCGGGAAGTGTGCTTGAAACATAACTAACAGGGGTAGATGGTGGCGCCGGTGTACTATCTGCCGGAGATTGGTAGGTGGCGCAGCCCGCAAGCAGGGACGCGCTTATTGCCGTTATTAGGGCAATGGCTTTAATTGGTTTTTTCATTTTGAAGCTCCTTTCTGCACTTGTTTTATTGTGCAAGAAAAGAATACCAAACTCACTTGTATTGGCATTGAATTGCATATGGAGTTAAAACGGAGAAAAGAAAAAGGCTATCAAGCTAAAACAGCCTGAACAGCCCTTGACGAATTTCTTAAAGTTTTGTGGTAAAAATAACGCCCTCCTCTGTGTTGTCCATGCTATACTGAACTTCGTGTAAATCCAATACTTTTTTTACAATATACAGCCCCAATCCACTGCCTCCGGTTTGACGGTTGCGGGATTGTTCGGTACGGTAAAACGCTTCAAATATCCGTGTCAAATCCTCGTTATCAATGTGAATCCCTGTATTTTCGATACTGCACTTTGCGCCCGTATCATCTTTCACTAAACGGACAAAAACAGTATTCCCTTGCGGGGAATAGGTCAGAGCATTACTAATAAGATTACTAAAGGCTCGTTTCAATAACTGCTTATCGCCTGTATACATCAAACTTTGGGGTAAGTTTTTGATATGGGTATCAATGATACGTTCATCACCAAAAAATTGTAAGTGCTTCAAAAGATGGCGTCATGTACAAGATTATATTTTTATGTTAATCTAAGGATATCATTTTTTGAAGCATTTCTTATGTGTGTTTTTTAAATGACACTGCTCCGGCAGACTGACT
>Ga0153999_1000482_pt1 | contig 17497 bp, 22 predicted proteins | sample TSNC083MetaG_FD_104675 | JGI IMG/M metagenome (GOLD analysis project Ga0153999, IMG submission 104675) | Attine ant fungus gardens microbial communities from North Carolina, USA - TSNC083 MetaG | ecosystem: Host-associated > Fungi > Mycelium > Unclassified | place: USA: North Carolina, Lumber... | reverse complement strand
GTTTGGATTTTTGTTATCAGTTTCATCTATTGTGGTCTTCTTTTAGTTTTTCATTTCGGGAAAAAAACATTTTGAACGTTGGAACGTGCACCCATCGGGGACACGACAAAAGGAGCTGTGCACTAATTTTTTAGTGTAACAGCCCTTCTGAAATACCAATGAAAAATGAAAAGGTTACTATCTTAAATTGGCTACGTTGACTGAATTTCGCACAAATATTCCGCAAAGTGGGGCGTGCAGCTTGTGGATCAAACACGCTCTAGTACATGCCAATAATTTTCCACCAGATTGCTCCCACACCCAGGAATGTCGCCACATTGACCAGTGAACATATAAATCCATTTTTCCACCATGTTCTCTGATCCACATATCCCATGCCGAACCAGATTGGCATATGGCCGCCGGCATAGTTGGTTAAGCCGCCGCATACACTGGATAACATTGCCAAGACCAATGCACTGAGCATCGGCGGCGCGCCGGCAGCGATCAGAACCAGGAGCATGGGAGAATACAGTGCCGATATATGCGCACTCATGCTGGCGAAAAAGTATTCACTGTAGAGGTAAAGCAGCGCGATGAAGATCAGCGCCGGCAGCCAGGGCAGGTTCGATACATGAGGGGAAATGGCCTGTACAAACCATTCCAGAACCCCCCCGGAAGTGATCAGGCCTGCCAGTTGTATCAGGGCGGCAATCCAGAAAAAACTGTCCCATCCTGTTTTTTCACTCAGGCAGTCATCCCAGGTAAGCACTCCGGTCAACAGCAAAATTGATGTTCCTGTCATTGCGATTACCGTTGCATGGATTCCATGCAGGCTGCCGGTGGCCCAAAGGATGAGGCTGCCGATGAAAACAAGTAGTTGAATCTTTTCGTGAAAGCTCATTGCTCCCATCTCTTTTAGCTGTGTGGTGGCCATCTCTCTGGCCTCCGGTGTCTTCTGGATTGTGGGCTTTTCCAGCTTATACAGCACAAAGGGAACCAGAAGCAAAGAGAGCAGTCCTGGCAGTGCGGCCGCAAGAGCCCACTGCGTCCAGGACAGGGTCAGCCCTGCGCTGGAAAACGCCAGCTCGACCACTAATGGATTGGATGCCATTGCAGTCATAAACATTGCCGATACAATACATGCGACCTGAGATTCCATCTGCATCAGGAAATTGCCGATCTTTTTGCCCGAAGGTCCCGGCTTGGAGTCGTATACATCACAAATGCCGCATGCGACCGGGAACATGATGCCACCCGACCGGGCCATGATTGACGGCATTGCCGCCCCCATAATGGTTTCGGAAAAGGTAAGTGCATAGGATAGACTCAAGGTATTCTTACCGATTATACGGATCAGCAGCAGCGCAATGCGTCTGCCCAGTCCTGTTTTTTTCAGGCCTCGTGCCAGGAAAAAGGCACAAAGGATAATCCAGGGTGTTGTGCTGGAAAAGGACTTTAGCACAGCGCTGATCGGTGCCAGCCCGGATATCGCAATAAACGTCAATGCCACAATCGCGATCAACCCGATAGGAGCCGCCTGGAGTATGAAGGCCAGAATTGTGGCTATAAAAACCGCCAATAAATACCACGCATTGGGTTCCAGCGCCGCCGGTCTTGGTATCAAACAAATAATTACACCAACCACAATGGCTATCAGCCATCGGAACAAGGGAGACAGCTTCTTTTTATCTTCTTTCTTATCATCTAACATGAAAACCCTCCTGACTCTTGCAGCGGTTAAACTGATATTATTTCTTTTTAAACATCTCTTGCAATTTGGGCTGTGTCACATTAAAGGAGTAAGAAACACCAAAGAAATCAATGCCATTTTTTGTAGATGCCTCAAGTCCTGCGTTTTCAAGCCAACGGAACATTAACTGTTTTTGCAGCTTCAGCGCATGGGGCGGCAGAGCAGCGAATTTTTCCGCCCATTTCATAGCTTCCTGATCCAGTTTCTCAGGCGTTACAACGTAGTTCACCAGATTGTAACGCTCAGCGGCTGCCGCATCAAAAACCTCACCGAGTAACAGCCATTCCCTTGTTTTTGCCATCCCACACATGAATGGGAACAGCGACGCCTCTATGACGGACGGCATTCCCAGAACAACCTCCTGCATGCCGAAAGTTGCCGTTTCGGAGGCCAGCAGGAAGTCACAGGCAATGGCAAGCTCCAGGCCGCCGCCATAGCAATGCCCATTGATGGAAGCGATCACCGGCTTGCCGATCTCCCGCACAGTTGCAATGACCTCGTGTAACTCAGTGATAAAATCTACAGCGCCGGGGGGATCCAGATGCTGCATTGTCTTTAGGTCAGCCCCGGCGACCCAGCTTTTTGCGCCGTTTCCAGCCAGTATAATGACCGCTACATCAGAGTCGTCATTCGCTATTTTTAGGGCTTCCTTAAGCGACGGGTTTGTTTTAGGTCCTAGAATATTCGTTTTTGCACACAAGGATATGATGCCTACCTTGCCCTTTTTCTCAAATCTGACTAAATCTGTATTCATGAAAATCCTCCTAAGATTAATATTTTATAATATATACTCAAATCGCACCTTTTTCCCGCAGGGACTGTATCATCTGGTCAGTGTACCCCAACCGCTGTAGGATTGCATTAGTATCCTGTCCCAACAGGGGAGGGGTCGATTTGACTTCTGTGGTAATCTCTTCGAATTCCACCGGGAATTTGGGAACAGTAAAGTCACCTACATCGTCTATATGCAGAACGGTCAACAGATTGTTGACGATGTATTCATCATTCATTATGTCTTTGATCGTATTGATGGAACTACAGGGTACATTGATTTGATTGAGCTCAGCTAATGCTTCAGTTACAGTCATTTGACTCAAGATAGCTTCCAAATCCTTTTGCAGCTCATCACGGTGGGCAACCCGATCCGCCATAATCTGATAGTCGGGGTTCTCCCCCAGATTAGAAAACTTAGGGTGTTCACACAGACGCTTCCACTGTTTTTCGTTGGACATGCCTATGAGAAGAGTCCCATCTCCTGCCTTGTATATCTGGTATGGTGCCATGCTCGCATGTCTGGTACCTGCCGGTTTAGGATTGACGCCCGTAACCATATACTGGGTAAGGAAGTAGGATGCAAACCCCATTTGTGTGCTCAGCAGCGAAGCCTGTACCCAGTCACCTTTTCCGGTTTGCTGTCGCTTAATCAGTGCCGCCAATACACCGATTGTTGCCAAAAAGCCTGTACCAATATCAGTCATTGAATAACCTACCCGCATAGGTTCTTCATTACCGGGGACTCCCGTAACACTCATAACACCGCCAATGGCCTGCGCCATCAACTCGTATCCCCCTCTTCGGGCATATGGACCTTTTCTGCCGTAACCGGAAATTGAGCAATATATTAGTTTGGGATTGATTTTCCGCAAATCCTCATACCCAATTTTTAGTTTCTCCGCCCCGCCGGTGATCATATTTTCTATAAGCACATCGCTTTCACGCACCAGTTTGTAGAGGATCTCCAATCCTTCAGGGTCTTTCATATTAATTGTAATGCTGCCTTTGTTGCGGTTTACCGATGCAAATAACGCGCTCATTCCATTCTGGAACGGAGTAAAACCTCTGGCGTCGTCGCCGCCTTTGGGCATCTCCACCTTTAAAACCTCTGCTCCCAAATCACCCAGCATCATCGCGCATTGGGGTCCTGCAACAACCTTTGAAAGATCCAGGACTTTAATACCTTGTAATGGCTGCATAAACTAACTCCTTTCTACTTGTTGTTTCCTTCAATACTGATCAGATATTGTATTGGTTCATTCACATAATAGCATTAAAAAAAGCCTTTGAATTCTAATAATCCAATGGTATCATTACGAATTCCTATTGGTAATGTAATTCTTTAAATGGTATAATTACCATAAATACATACAAAAAATGATAAACGCTATGCAAATTGCACATATAAAGCGCGGCATGGGTATATGCCAGTCTTATTGACTGGATATACTATTAATAAAGCGATTGCGTATTGCTATTATGAGAAGGAGGATGTGGTGTGGAATTTGATGAATTGGATATCTTTATTATGATCTCTAAATACAAAAGCTTCTCGGCTGCTGCTCGTCATATGTACCTTTCACAGGCAACGATCAGCACTAAAATTAAAAACCTTGAACACAAGCTAGGTGTGCCGCTATTTTACCGCAATAATTCCATTGTTTCGATTACTGAAGCAGGCAGCGCTTTCATGCCCTACGCACAGCAAATGCTGTCCCTGAAAAAAGAATCTGAAACACATATGGATGATTTTAAGCATGGTAGCCGCGGGCGGATATCATTAGCGGCTTCCCATACTATTTGTGACTGGGTACTGCCTGATATTATTCGGAAATTCAGAAAAGACAGCAAGAACATTGATTTTGTACTCCACACATCATTTACAAACGACACGATTGATAAAGTTCTTTCCGGCGAGGTACAATTTGGTCTTATCCGTATGCCTCACGCTCATTTTTCGGACGACCGTTTTTACTCCAAACTTCTGGAAGTGGATAAAACTTTCTTTTTCGCCCATCCAAATCATGCCCTTTTTCACATAAAGGAACCGACCATGCGCCGGATAGCCAAAGAACTTCTGATCGTCTATGGCGCGCCAACAAGTTATTGGCCGCAAATTAAGAATGTTTTCGAGATGCAGGGACTGGTTCCCAATCCAGCACTTGAATTCAACGATATTCATGCAGTAAAACTCTATGCGCAATTGAGTTCCTATATTGGCTATTTACCTGAGCTCACTCTGCAGCACGAAATCAGGCAGCACACGCTGAAAATCATTCCGTTAAAAGATTATGTTCCAATTAAGAGGTATTCCCTACTTATCTACCTGAAAGACAGGTATTTGACAGGAATCTCCAAGGATTTTGTAGATTTTATTAACAGTTTAGATATCCTGGATTGGTAGTTCATTTAATTCTATGCCGGGCATTTTCTTTTCCTAAAACAAAACAGTGCGCTAATCCCTGTAAGCAGTTACATGGGATTAGCGCACTCGTCTTTTTATGTGCATACTTCACATTGGCTTCAAATTTTTGTTCAGGCGTTCAATCATCCATGCGAAGCGTTTTTCTCGCCCTCCATCAGTTTTCGCATCAAGGTATGCCCGCGTTGTCACAGCCGGATACTTTGCTGCGTTCCACTGACCGTTATTCCTGGCCTCCTCAATTTTAGCCCTGCCAAAATCGTTCATTTTTCCTTGCTGCTCAAGCTGTTCAGCCAGAGCCTTATTTTTATCCGACCACTTGCTGTTGGCTCTGCGGATAGAAAAATATTTTTTATAGGTTTTATCATCAATGCTTTTCATTTGTCCGTCAATCCAGCCAAAACATAAGGCTTCTTCCAGAGCTTCTCCCGCCGTAAGTGTAACCGGCCCGCCTTTTTTTCCGAAAAGCAGCCATACGCCATCGCTGCTTGTGCTATGTTTATCCAACCATGCGCGAATCACTCCTGTTTTCTTCAATCTGTATTTATCCGTATAGTCTTCATCGGCACTCCCCAATCACCGGGCGAAGTTCCATCCCATTTAAAATAGGTTTGCCGGACTGAATGAATAGGCAGAATCGTATTCATCCGTTGTTCAACACTGAAAGTTTCGTCACATAAATGCTCGTCCACAAGAACATTCCTGATTTTACATAGAAATACATCGCCGCCGTCCAGCACAATCGACCGATCAACTTCTAATTCATAAATCCACGGACTTCTTGCGAGAACGGGGACATTCAGAACCCTCCCCTTTTCCGTTTCAACTAAAATCTTCATTTTGTTCTCATTATACCCATCCGTATTACCAAAAAAGTCAGCTATCGGTAATAATTCTTCTGTAACGAGGTTGGCAGAAAAGATTTTTGTTGCGCGGATGCGGTCTTTCGTAAGTTTTTCGTCGCCTATACAGGCCATGACTCCCATCTCTTTATCAAAATAATAACTGAACCAACTAAACAGCCCAAAGTTTGGAGTTCCATCCTCTTTATTCGTACCATAGACAAATAATGTCTGGGGACAAAAATGATTGGAAGGCGGTATTGACTTTTTCATATCATGCGCTCCTTTTCAACAAGATTTAATAATACTCTTTGTAAGGTATTTTCAAACGCTATAATTTCATCATCCGAAAATCCTGTATAATAAACCTCATTCATTTCCTGCGATATTTTATTGTATTCATCGCTTAGTTTCCGTGCAGTTTCGGTAAGTGAAATACAGATTTTTCGTTTATCAGTCTCATCTGATACACGCAGAATCAGATTGGCATTCTCCATTCTCTCAAGCATGCTTGTCAATGACGTTTTTGCTAATCCTGTTTTCCGTGACAGTTCAACAATCGGAATACCATCCTCCTGCCATAGAATATACAGAATTCGTCCCTGCGCCCCATTAAACTCTTCTACGCCGGCATTTACAAGTAACTTTTCAAATATCCTGCCGCCTATCTGTTTAATTTGTGTAATTAAAAAACCCCCCTGTGTTTTGACTTTCAATGCGTTCCCTCCAACTCTATGTCACATTGTACTATATGGTGCTATTTTTGTCAAACTTAATTTATCAGTAAAATAGTAAAAGCCCGCAGCATCCCTTTAATTCAGGAAAAACTATGGGCTTCATAACGTGTACTGCTAGAGCGTGTTTGAAAATTCATTCCCGCAAGCTGCACGCCCCACTTCGCAGTATATTTGCGCCAAATTCAGTCAACGTAGCCCGCTACGCCTCCTTCATTTGGCACAAATCTCCCGCAAATTGTGACAGACAGCTTGCGAAAAGCATTTTTCAAACACGCTCTAAGATCTAGAAAAAACCAAATAAACCAATTAAGATGATAATAACGCCGGAAGCGAGCTCACCGTAGCGCCCTAACATCCCTGAAAGAAAGCTGTTGCCGAGCCAGTTTCCAATAAATAACAACATAAAATTAAAAATGGAGGATGAAAGCGCAACCGGAAGAAAGTTGTATCCGGTGATAAAGATCGCAATTCCAAGACCAAAATTGTTGATGCTTAATGCAAGGCCAAGGTAAACCGCTTCTTTTGCATCAATTCTCTGATTGTTATCCTTATCAAAATCGGAGGTATCTTTTGATTCCGTACATTTTCTGCCCTTTGCATATTTCCATATGCTTATTAAACCCAGTATGACAAGCATCGTGCTTCCAATTGTGCCGGCAAAACCATCCGGCAGGATGTTTGTCAAACTGCAGGCAACAATTTTGGAAAGAAATGCACCTAAAAAGCTGATAAGCGCCACAATCACCTTAGCTTTAAACGTAATATGAACTTTTTTTATGCCATAAGATATGGCAATCAGCAAGCTATCCAAGTTGGCGGATATACCGAATAAAAATATCGTGAACGGATTCATACTCAACCACTGGTGTCTTTTTTATTAGTATATCCGCGCCAGACGGTTCACGTGAATGGGATAATCTATAAGTTATAACATCATATCTTTTGCAGGAGCTGTCTCTGTGGGCAGCGTTTCCGTCTCATCAGCCGCCCACCTGAACGCGTGCACCATAACCGCAGCCTCCTTTTGGTCAACCCACATCATGCCGCGTCCCGTAACGCCTTCGATTGTCTCCTGCTCCGTCCGGATGACGATCGGCCCCACTGAAAGTATTGCAGCCATGGGTGCATGACCGGCGAGAACCGTTAACCGGCCGTCTGAACCGGTAACCGTTACCGAGAGTACCCGGCTTTCATAAATTCGTTTTTCGGGGGTCAGTATTTTTAACAGATAGACACTCATAACTTTTTCGCCTTCTCATATACATCATCAATGTCGCCGGCCATAAAAAAAGCCGCTTCGGGTATTTTGTCGCAATCACCGTTTATAATCGCGGCAAAAGATCGTACCGTGTCGTCAACGGACACATATTTCCCCTCAATACCGGTAAACGCTTCCGCCATACTCATCGGCTGTGAAAGGAAACGCTGAACTCTGCGTGCACGGGCTACGGTTTTTTGGTCATCAGCCGACAGCTCACCCATACCGAGGATGGCTATAATGTCCTTAAGCTCATTATACCGCTGCAGGCATTCCTGTACCTGCCGCGCCGTGTCAAAATGTTCTTTACCGACTACATTAGCCTCAAGAATACGCGAATTGGACTCAAGAGGATCAACAGCAGGATAGATTCCCATCTCCGCTACCGAACGTGAAAGAACCGTTGTCGCATCCAGATGAGAGAATATTGCAACCGGTGCCGGATCGGTCAGATCGTCCGCGGGAACGTATACTGCCTGAATAGAGGTAATCGAACCATTGGTCGTGGATGCGATACGCTCCTCAAGCTCTCCCAGCTCGTTGGCCAGCGTAGGCTGGTAACCCACGGCTGAAGCCATACGTCCAAGAAGGGAAGAAACTTCACTGCCCGCCTGTACATAACGGAAGATATTATCAATAAAAAGCAATGTATCCTGCCTCATTTCGTCGCGAAAATATTCCGCAAGGGTTAGACCGGTAAGTGCGACGCGTAAACGGGCACCCGGCGGCTCATTCATCTGCCCAAAGGCAAGGGCGGTATTATACAGTGCCCCGGTGTATTCCATGTCGAGAATCATATCACTGCCCTCGCGGGAGCGCTCACCGACACCGGCAAATACCGAGTAGTCTCCGGAATTGCGGGCAACGTTGTTGATTAATTCCATAATCAGAATCGTTTTGCCAACACCCGCACCACCAAACAGGCCAATTTTTGCACCCTTTGCGTAGGGTGTGAGCAAATCAATCACCTTTATGCCGGTCTCAAAAAATTCGGTGTTAGGGTTAATCATTGTTAGCTCCGGCGGCTTTCTGTGAATGCTCCAGCGAGATGCTGTAATAGGTCCTTTTCCATCAATGGGACGGCCCAGCACATCGATTGTGCGGCCCAGCATCGTTTCTCCCACCGGTACGGTAACCGTGCCGCCGGTTGCCGTCACTTCTTCACTGGCTAATAAGCCGTCTGTCGGATCAAGGGCGATACAGCGTACCGATTCCGGTGAAATATGTGCGGCCACTTCCATATGAATACCGCTTTTAGAGATAAGTAATTCATTGAGTCCCGGGAGTTTTTCCCCAAAGCGAACGTCCAGCACAGGGCCGTTGATGCGGGAAATGATTCCTTTATTTCCCATAACTATAATCCACCTCCTCTGGCAGCGTTGCTGACCATAATAATTTCCTGGGTAATGTTAGACTGTCGAATGCGGTTGTATTTGGACTGCAGCCCATCAATAATTTCATCTGCATTTTGGGTCGCGCTGTCCATCGCGGAAACCCGTGCGACCTGTTCTGCAACGAAGGAATAAAGATAGGCTTCGAAAACAACCGTTTCGATATACTCTTCAAACAGTTCTTTAAAGAGCACTTTTTTCGATGGTTCAGCAATTACCATAGCATTGTATTCTTCTAAACGGACAAGCGGAAACAATTGCTCTGAAAGCAGTTGTGTACCGCGCATATAAATGATATAAACCTCATTGACCGTCTTGCTTTCAAAAAGCGTCCTGGCAGTTTGAGCGATAGCTCTGGCTCCGTCTGCGGAAGGAGTTTCATCATCAAAATATCTGTATGCATCGGGAAAAAATGCCTTTGCCGCACTACCGGATGCAATCACAAGGTGTCCTTTTACGATCGGCGCTGCATACTCCAGTAAATTGGAACCGTAGGAACCAGACAGCCCTTTGCTTCCGCCAAATACGATATAAGCCTTTTTACTCCCGCCATCACAACCGGCTAAGGGTTCAAAATAGGAATCCGGCAAACACTGAACCGCTTTGCGCATATGTTCTGCCCAGTCCTGATAGTTAGAAAGCAATATCCTGCCGCGATGCAGCCGCGAGGACGCGATAAGCTCCATCGTGCCGGTGATCTTGCGCGTCTGCTTTGCTGCTGTAACGCGTTTTTTGATATCAAATAAGCTATTCTCCGCCATGGCTATATTCCTCCAGGAAAGCATCCATCGCTTTCTTGAGCGTATCCATTTCTTCCTTGGTTAAATCACCGGTGGATTCAATCGCATGCAGCGAACCGGGATGTGCTGCGTGAATATACTTTAGCAGCTCTTTTCTTGCCTGGCTGATCTCGCTGAGTTCCATGCCAAAAAACACACCGTGGGCAAGAGCCAGCAACAGTACGGCCTCTTCGGAAACCAGGTAGGTCTCATCCTGGGTCTGCTTGAGCACTTCCTGCATACGCTCACCACGGTGAATCTGCTGACTGGTGGCGGCATCAATATTAGTACCGAACTGAGAAAAAACTGCGAGCTCCCGGTACTGAGAAAGGGCAAGGCGCAGCCTTCCGCCAATCCACTTGATCGCATCATGCTGGGCACTGCTGCCGATCCGTGAAACTGACAAGCCCAAATTGATCGCTGGGCGCATACCGGCAAAGAAAAGTTCGCTGGAAAGATAGATCTGGCCATCCGTGATCGAGATAATATTCGTCGGAATATAGGCCGAGATATCACCGCCAACAGTTTCCACAATTGGAAGGGCAGTCATCGATCCGCCGCCAAGATCAGGCGAAAGCTGTGCAGACCGCTCCAGCAGGCGGCTGTGCAGATAGAAAATGTCTCCCGGATAGGCCTCACGTCCCGCCGGCCGCCCCAACAACAGCGACATCGTCCGGTAGGCAATCGCATGCCTGGAGAGGTCATCGTATACAATCAGAACATCACGTCCCGCATGCATAAAGCTCTCCGCAATCGCACATCCAGCAAAAGGTGTAAGATATTGCATAGCGGATCTGTCACTGGCAGAGGAAGCAACAACGATTGTATTTTCCATATGTCCGGACTCGGTCAGTTCATGAATAATACGAGCCGTAGTTGCCAGCTTTTGACCAATCGCACAATAAATGCAGATAACATCATCAGGCGTCTGATTACGGATCGCAGCAAGGGCGATGGTCGTTTTTCCTGTCTGCCGGTTTCCGATGATCAGCTCCCGCTGTCCCCGGCCAATGGGAATCATGCTGTCAATTGCCAAAATACCCGTTTCAAGCGGACGCTTAACGGGAGCACGATCAATAATGGAAGGAGCACGCTGCTCCAGTGCACGCGTATTAATGGCGGACAGGGGTTTCCCGTCCAGGGGTCTTCCAAAAGGATCGATTACCCGGCCAAGAATCGTATCACCGGTGCAGACTTCCGCAACTTTGCCCGTGCCGCGTACAAGAGACCCGGCCACTACATCAGATTCCGCTGTCAAAAGAACTGCACCAATACAATTCTCCGAAAGATCAAGAGCAAGACCGTAGACGTTATTTTCAAACTGCAGAATTTCGCCGTAATGGCATCCTGCCAGCCCATTGATCCAGACCACGTCGTCTTTGGTGCTCTGCACAGTTCCGTAATAGTAAACAGAGGTTTTAAATTCAAATGCCCCGACTTTTTCCCGAAGAAAATCACTGAGCTTTTCTCTGGAAATATCCTTTCTTATCGTCATCAAAAATCATCCTCCTCTTTTACTGCCGGCGGAACAAGAGCCGAATCAAGGAGGTACTCTTTTATATCGGCAAGCCGGGTTCTTCCGCTTGCATCATATACAATACCGTTGATATAAGCAACAAAACCACACAACAGCGATGGATTCGCGATTACTTCAAAGCATACGTCAAGCCTGAGTTTATTTGAAAAACCCTGCTCAATACGACGAATCAGGTCATCATCATAGGGTGGCGCAATTTCTAATACAGGTGTTCTAAGCGTGCTCATGACTGCTTCTCCTCTTGCCCATTGATTTCCATGTTGTGGTCTTTGAAAAAGTGGTCAACGATTGAACGGTTATCTTCGATGCTCACTTCACGGGCAAGAATACGTGAAGTTAAGCCGCCGGCAAAGGAAACAAGATCGGTAAATGCATGCTCCAGTGCTGACTGCCGCTCCGCCTCCATTTGCTCACGTGCACGTACGATTATCGCCGAAGCTTCCTCCTGTGCATTATCTATGATTTTTTCTGCGGCAAGTGCCGCGTTTTCGATTGTCTCATGAGAGAGCTGTCTTGATTTTTCGCTTGTACTTGCCAATTCAGCCTTCGCTTCCCGAAGGATGAGTTCAGCTTCGTTCCGGGCATTTTCTGCTTCTTTTAACGAGTTTACCGTACGTTCCCTGCGCTCCCCGAGGAATCTGCTGACCGGCTTATATAACAACAGGTACAAAAGTAAAAATGTCACGAAAAAGTTAATTATGTTTATTAGTATGTCAACCAGATTTATGTCTTGCATGTGCCCTCCTTTCCTGACTATCAGAACACGAACCGCTGCTTAACGAAACAGCATGATCAGTGCAATAACAAATCCGTATATCGAGGATGCTTCGGTCAAGGCAAGGCCCATCATAAGCATAGAGGTGATTTTACCAGAGGCTTCCGGCTGTCTGGCTACAGCATCGACGGCCTTGTATGTTGCAAGTCCCTCACTTAATCCACAAAAGGCAGCAGGCAGCAGGCACAGGGCGATAGCGATTGATTCCATAGAAAATACTCCTTTCAAATACAAATATTATTTGGTGACGGCTTAGGTTTCCGGCTCCGTCGTCGCCTCGTTGATATTGGAAAGTGCAAGTGTAATAAAGATGATTGTTTGAATCAGTGCCGTAAATACGTTGAAATAAAGGCCTGCTATACTGGGAATGCCGGCGGCGAAATTGCCAAGCACCGAGTATAACAGATTCATAACGATCATACCACTGATCGTATTGCCAAACAAACGGCAGGCCATCGAAAGCGGATTGGCCAGATCAGTAACAATGCGAATCGGCAGCAGCAGCGGTGTCGGTTTCATTAAACTTTTCAGCCGCCCCTTGAGCGAACGCTTGCAGATACCGTACCAGTTTGCCATTAGAAACGCAAAAATCGAAAGTGCTAATGTGAACATCAGGTCGGATGACGGGGAACGAAAGCCCATAAGCTCAGCAACCGCATTTCCAATCAGCATCATTCCAATCGTGAAAACATAACCATACATAGGCCGTCCAAGGTCGATGGTGCGTTCCGAGGCATAGCTTTCAATAGCCTCAACAATCATCTCAACGGCATTTTGAAATTTGCCCGGCTCATTACTAAGTTTCGGAATAAAGAAAATGCGCAAAAGGATTGCAGCGATGATCAAGACCGCCATCACTGCCCAGCCCACAACCATAGTTTCACTGGGCTGGTATCCAAAGATCGAAAAGTCCACGCGCGGAGGAATAATACTGACGGTGAATTCCTCTTCCACATAGGTTCCGAAAATAAGCGTAATTGCCGATCCAATCGCCAGCCAAATGCCGATAATGCAAATGACCATACCGATTCTTGTTAATAACTTCTGTGTAAAGATCGATTTACCTGTTTCTGATGCTCCGTCATTTTTTTTTAGTTTTGTAACCATCAAATATCCAAACAGTACGATAATGGTTGATGCAATAAACGGAATATACTTCATATATCATCCCTTCTTTTTCAGCGTCACAACGTGGTTAATAACAGACGCTGTAATCAAGCTCAGGCAAAACGCCACCCCTACAAATGCCAGAAGAGTAAAATCAATAAATGCACAGCTAAGCAAAAGAACCAGCGGGAGCGGGAGCCGTAAAAACATCGTTTTGCCAACCCCCGGGTTTTCTCCTTCAGCAAGGGATTTCAGCGAATAGCGCAGGATAAAAAACTGTCCGATACCACATAAGGCACCAATTATGATTGCTAAGATTTTATCCATGTCAGAACCTCAGGAATTGCTCGCAATCAAGCACAAAAACGGTTGCACCACCAACTTTGACTTCGGTTGGCGGAGAATCCAAGCCATCAAGGGAGGGGGTCTGGCACAGTCTGGTGCGGCTGTGGGAATACTTATCAATAATCCCAAGTGCTTCGTTAAGCTTCACGGTCTCCACACCAACGATGATTGTTGCATTCCCCTCTTTCAGCAACCCACCCACTGAAGTTAACTTTGTTGAGGAAAAGCCGCCCTTGGTCAGGTGCTTAATAACACCGGCAACATCATCAAGGTTAATGATGGCCACAATGAATTTCATAATTTTACCTCCTGATTTTACTTGTCTTAAGAAAAAAAAAGATATATAATATGTTACCAGTTTTTTACAATTATTTCAACTCTATAAAGAAATTTATCTCTTTGGTAGTTTGGCTTGAGATTTCGCTGCTCTTCCCGCACCTCTTTTTGGTATCGTATTTTTTATTGCCGGAAAGTTATTCATTAATGGGTAAGGATGATCTTTTACCTCTTCTAATTTCTTCCCAATTAATTTTTCAATGTCTTTGAGCTGTTCTTTTTCATCAAAATCGCAGAAGGATATTGCTGTTCCACCAAGTCCGGCCCTGCCTGTCCGTCCAATGCGATGAACATACGTCTCTGGTATATCCGGCAGGTCATAATTAATAACATGGGTTAATTCATCTATGTCTATTCCTCTTGCCGCAATATCGGTTGCAATCAATATTCGCAAAGTCTTGTTTTTAAAATTGTTTAATGCATTCTGACGCGCTCCTTGAGATTTATCGCCATGGATTGCCTGTGCAATCACATTATTCCTTGATAATTTCTTCTTAAGCCGATCAGCTCCATGCTTGGTACGTGTAAATACCAAAGCTGAAACTATGTTTTTATCTTTTAGAACGTGCAGAAGTAAATCTTTCTTATTTCCTTTATCAACAAAATACAGATACTGCTTGATGGTATCCACTGTTGATGATACCGGAGTGACCTCTATTTTCGTGGGATTTTTTAAAATCTTATTCGCCAGCTTGGCAATGTCTGGCGGCATTGTAGCCGAGAAAAGTAATGTTTGCTTTTTTACAGGTGTTTTGGCGATGATTTTTTTTACATCATTAATAAATCCCATATCGAGCATACGATCTGCTTCATCCAATATAAATATTTTAATATGATCTATATTTACAATCTTTTGATCGATTAATGCAAGTAGTCTTCCTGGTGTTGCCACCAGAATATCTACCCTTTGTCTTAAATCTTCCTCCTGTGGTTTTTGAGATACTCCCCCAAAAACAGCACAGCATTTTAAATTGGTGAATTGGCCATAGGTATTAAAACTTTGATAAATCTGTAAGGCAAGCTCTCTGGTCGGTGTTACGATTAGTGCACCGATATTTTGCTTTGCCGAATGATAGATTTTTTCTTCACTGAGAAGTTGAAGTGTTGGTATGGCAAATGCAGCGGTTTTTCCGGTTCCTGTTTGAGCACAGCCAAGTAAATCTTTGCCGTTTAATATTACTGGGATTGCTTCCTCTTGTATCGGTGTCGGAGTTTGGTAATTTTCCATTTCTAAGGCTTTGATAATATCTGGGATAATATTTAAATCTTTAAATTGCATAAACTCTCCTTGCATTCTGTTTTATTTAACAATGTTATTGCCATCTTGATGGTATCAGCAATCATCCTTTTTGTAAATGGAATCCTATGTTTTTTTTAAGTGCAGATACCAGGGTTTAATATAAAACAGTGCGATAATCCCTGTAAAATAGTAACATAGAGTTTATCGCACTTGTCTGCTGCCTTATACCTTTTTTAATGATATCTCCATGATTAACCACCACGCCACCGCAGGCTACTGCCGTACCCATTCTGCCCCGGCCTGTTTTTAATGCTGTCCCGGGGGTCACCCCTCAAATCGGTACACCGACTGCTTCACATCTGCAAAGGCTCATTAAAGAACATAAGTGACAAAAAAGCAAGAAACCGACTTAAGACGATTTCTTTTCTTTTTCATTTAGAATACTCCGTACTGCCGCCGCAATATCAATCGAGCCTAACCCACGGTATAAGCCTTTTGCGCCGTTCATTTTGTTCATATGCCCGATAATAAGAATGGCACAGCCTGTTCGCTCTGCAACACCAGCTAAAGCCTTAAATATGGGACGTATTTCATTTGCCCGGTGCATATCCACGTTATTGCCTAAATAGGCTTGCAGGGGGTCAAGTATCAGGAGCTTGGCGTTTGTCTTGATGATTGCCTGTTCTATACGGCTGTCCGATAAGGTCAAAGCCTGTTCGCTCTCGTCAATGACGATAACCCTTGAACAATCTGCGCTTACTTCCTCAAGACGGGGTTTAATGGTATCTGCCAGTCCGTCCTCGGCGGTCTGATAGATAACGGTCACAGGCATAGCGGCGGTGTCCTCACTTTCCGGCATGGGCTTTCCGTTTGTCAGCAGGGCGGCGATGGCTAAAACAAAGGTTGTTTTACCGTCACCGGGGTCGCCTTGAATCAGCGTAATTTTACCGTAAGGAATATACGGATACCACAGCCAGCTTACCTTTTGGGCTTGTACCTCGTTCATTTTGATTAGTTTCATTTTTCTTGTTCCTTTCATTGTGCGATAATCTATATATAAAAAGCACTGAAACGGTGTCGACTTGCCGTTTCAGTGCTTGAATATTCGTTTTAAAAAAAGGGACTGCCATGGCGGGCAATCCTCTTTCGGTGTGCAGGTAAGATATTTGCTTGTGTATACGATTTTCGCTTGATTATATCATGGCGCTTTCGTGTTCATCATAATCTGCATAGCCAGCACAAAGCCACATTGTAAGCCAATCTCCGTGTATACATCTTGACAAGCAGTTGCAAAATTGTATACTTTCTCTGTGACTTTCTCATATTCTTTTTCGTCTGGGAATACGTCGTGTAACATACTGCTCATTATCTTCTCCGGAACTTTCAGACGTTCGATATATGATTTAGAATTGATATCGGTTACGTTACAGCCATTTAAAAGAAATTCCCGTACACACTGAATATCCAGCCTTTCAAAGATTTCTGAAATGTAATTCATAAAACACCTCCTAAAAATTATTTTTTTTTGTTAATTTATAGACTGCAATATACAATCTAACAATTAGCATTGTAAATAATCAAGTGACGTTTTTCAAATGTGCAATGCAAGTATACGTTTGAAAATGGAAAACCGTAGATTGCTTTTAGAAAGCAATTCATATATAATCAACAAAAAGGAGCGTGAAAGTATGGAAATGGCAACGAAGGTTAAAATGCTACTTGCGGCACGAAATATAACTATTTCAGATTTAGCTGATAAGATAGAACCGAAAACAACACGGCAGAATGTAACCATGAAATTAAAGCGTGATAATTTAACCGAAAATGATTTACACCAAATAGCAAAAGCCTGTAACGCAACTTTCGAGGGCATATTTACCCTCAACGATACTGGGAAAGAAATATAACCGTCTAATATCAGTTATCAGGCGGTCATATGTAATGGCATGATTACAAGCCGAATTTATATTTATAGTAAATTATTTTATGGAGGTACTTTGATATGTTTCTTGTGATTTTAACTTATAAAAAGCCAATTGATGAAATCGAAAAGGTTTTACCAAATCATGTTGCATTTTTGGATAAATATTATGAAAATAAAAAGTTTATTTTTTCTGGTCGCCGTAATCCAAGGGTAGGTGGTATTATTCTAATTAATGCAGATACAAAAAATGAAGCATTAACAATTATACAAGAAGACCCTTTTAATAAAAATGAATTAG
>Ga0153999_1000481_pt1 | contig 17560 bp, 14 predicted proteins | sample TSNC083MetaG_FD_104675 | JGI IMG/M metagenome (GOLD analysis project Ga0153999, IMG submission 104675) | Attine ant fungus gardens microbial communities from North Carolina, USA - TSNC083 MetaG | ecosystem: Host-associated > Fungi > Mycelium > Unclassified | place: USA: North Carolina, Lumber... | reverse complement strand
TGTATTTACGAGGTTTTCAGCCGGTGATTCAGTCTGGGAATCGGTTATTTCCTTCGAGGCTCTTGCCAAGGAAAAGGGAAAGCATTTCAATGTAAATGTACAGCCAGATATTACCGTAAACGGTAATGAAAACGGCTTCAGCCAGATTGTTGCAATTTTGTTGGATAACGCCATAAAATACACCTGCGACCAGGGGGAAATCAACGTGACACTGCAGGGGCAGGGCAGGGCTGTTTCTCTTGAAGTGAGCAATATCAGTGACATCCTGCCTGAAGGTGACTTGAACCGGCTGTTTGACCGCTTTTTTCGAGCTGACCCGTCCCGCTCACGGGAAAGCGGCAGTTATGGTATTGGACTGTCCATTGCGAAAGCCATTGCCCAGGCGTATAGATGGTAATAGACGTCCATCGGGGAGACAAAAACCAGATATGTTTTTCCGTGATAATGTGAGAACAAATTATTACATTTTTATTAAATTGTCGAAAAAGCAAGAAAAATAATTTGACATTTGCTTTTAGAAATGATATAAATATTTAAGCAGTTTAAGTAAAGAGGAGTGTTATAGGTATGAAAGAAGTAAAGCTGAAACTGGGAACAATAGCGGAGGCAAAAGAATTTGTTTCAAAGGCATCAAAATGTGATTTTGATATTGACATCTTTTATAATAGCGTTGTGATTGACGGAAAATCAATTCTTGGAGTACTGAGCCTGGATTTAAGACGAGAGTTGACCGTGAGGATATATGGCGAAGATCTGGAATTTGAAACATATTTAAACTCAATTGCCACGGGTTCCAAAGTGGCGTAGAAGCAGGATGAAAAACACAGAAGAGTTTCCCGATGGGATGTCTTCTGTGTTTTTTTTATGAGCTGCCGGATTAATGCAGAGATCAGATACAAAAAGAAGGGTGGAGCCATGGCTGACGAAAAAAAGGATATCAAAATTTCTGTCCGCAATCTGGTGGAATTTGTACTGCGCAGCGGAGACCTGGATAACAGACACAGCAAGACGGCGGAAAAAGATGCAATGCAGGCTGGAAACCGGATTCACCGCAAGCTTCAGCGGCAGATGGGGGCGGCTTATCAGGCCGAGGTCACCATGAAGCATACAGTAGATGAGGAACAATACCGAATTGTCATAGAAGGCCGGGCAGACGGTGTAATCCGGACAGAGGCGGGAGTTACTATTGATGAAATCAAAGGCATTTACCGGGATCTGGATACATTGACGGAACCGGTGCCGGTGCATATGGCCCAGGCAATGTGCTATGGCTATTTTTATTGTTTTCATCATAATCAGAACCAGATCGGAATTCAGATCACCTATTGCAATCTGGAGACGGAAGATATTCGCCGGTTCCGGCAGGAAAAAAGCTTTGAGGAGCTGGAAAACTGGTTCAGGGGTCTGATCCATGAGTATGTAAAATGGGCCAGGTATTTGTATCACCATGAGCTGCGTCGGAACGAATCTCTGAAAGAACTTTCATTTCCCTATGCCTACAGAGCCGGTCAGAGAGAATTGGCAGTATCCGTGTACCGGGCTGTCGTCCATAAAAAGCATCTGTTTGTCCAGGCACCCACCGGTATCGGAAAGACCTTGTCAGCCGTTTTTCCGGCGCTAAAGGCGATGGGGGAGGAGATGGGTGACAAGCTCTTCTATCTGACGGCCAGGACGATTACCCGGAGTGTGGCTGAGACGTGTTTTGACCTGTTGAGAGACCGGGGGCTTTATTTTACTACGGTAACGATTACCGCCAAGGAAAAGCTTTGTCCAATGGAAAAGGTGGAATGTAATCCCGATGCCTGCCCGTATGCGAAAGGACATTTTGACAGGGTTAATGATGCCATTTATGATATCATTTATCAGGAAAAAAGTATTACCCGGGAGGTCATCCTGGAATATGCCGCCCATTATCAGGTGTGTCCGTTTGAATTCTGTCTGGACATCAGTAACTGGGTAGATGGAATCATCTGTGATTATAACTATGTATTCGATCCGAATGTCAGGCTGAAGCGGTATTTTTCGGATAAAGTCATAGGGGATTATCTGTTTCTGGCCGATGAGGCCCATAATCTGGTCGGCCGTGCCAGAGAAATGTACAGTGCCGTTTTGTGCAAGGAGGATTTCCTGGCCGTCCGCCGGATCGTCAGGCACCGCTCTGTCAAGGTAGCAGAAAGGTTGAAACGATGCAACCGGAACCTGCTGGAGCTCAAGCGGGAGTGCGCAGAATGGAAGCTGCTGGAAGATGTTAATCTATTTGCCGCCAATCTAATGCGGTTGTTTGGCGATCTGGAAGCCTTTATGGAGGAGGAAAGAGAGTTTCCCGATCGCGATCTTGTACTTGATTTTTATTTTGCAGTACGGCATTTTTTGAATATGTATGAAGGTCTGGGCGACCATTATCAGATTTATACCGAATTTAAACAGGATGGCCGGTTTGAGCTTAAACTGTTCTGCATTGATCCTTCCAAATGTCTGGCGGATTCGCTGGAAAAGGGACGCTGTTGTATATTCTTTTCGGCAACACTGCTGCCCATTATGTATTATAAAAAACTATTAAGCGGTAATCCTGAGGATTATGCCGTATATGCCCATTCGCCGTTTGACAAAAAGAACCGGATCCTTTTGATCGCCGCCGATGTCAGCAGCCGTTATACGCGGCGCAACCGGAATGAGTACAGTAAAGTGCTGGACTATATCAAAGCCCTGGCAGAAAGCCACCGGGGCAATTATTTGGTGTTCTTTCCGTCCTACCAATATATGGCGGCGGCAGCCGCATTGCTGGAAGAAGAGGAAAGCCACCCCTTTTCCTGGCAGATACAGTCCCCACATATGACTGAGGGGGAACGGGAGGACTTCCTGACTCTGTTTGAACAGGAACGGAAGAAGTCCTTTGTGGGGATGTGTGTGCTGGGCGGTATTTTTTCAGAAGGGATCGACCTGAAAGCCGATCAGCTTGAGGGTGCAGTTGTGGTTGGAACCGGACTGCCGATGGTTAGTACGGAACAGGAAATTTTAAAGCATTATTTTGACAGCCGGAAGGAAAATGGGTTTCAGTATGCTTATCAGTACCCTGGAATGAATAAAGTGATGCAGGCGGCCGGCAGAGTCATCCGGACCATGGAAGACAGGGGTGTAATCCTGCTGCTGGATGACCGTTTTTTAAAACCCGATTATCAGGATTTGTTTCCTCGCGAATGGTCGGAATATGGTATTGTTACCCGCAGGAATATAGCCGGATGGCTGGAGAAGTTTTGGGAGTTATAAATCTACAGCATCGATACAAACTGCTTTGCGGCCTGGGATAGTGGTAGATTGTCATTATAAACCACCACCATCTGCCGGGACGGCAGGTGTTCCTCCAGATTTACAATGAACAGATCCGTTGTTGTTTGCGGAATACAGTAATCCGGGACAAAGGCGATGCCCAGACCGATTCTGGCAAGATCAATCAGCAGATCATTGCTGCTTAGCTCGATTTCCGGAACCAGGTCAAGCTGATGACGCTGGAACATACTGTGCAGAAACTCACTGGTGGTACTTTTCCGATCCAGCATTAAAATCGGGTATTGCTGCAGCGCCTTTAAGGTGGTTTTCCTGCCAAGGATTGCAGCGTATTCCCCGTTGGTCACAAAAACATCATAGAATTCATGGATTACGCGGATATTCTGGGTGTTGGAGAGACCGGAATTGGGGTAATTGGTAATGCAGAAATCCACTTGTCCGGAGGCTAAAAGCTTCGTACATTCAATTGATGTCTGGTTAGTCACCTTGATGTGTACATTAGGGTACTGCCGGTGGAATTCCTTTAAATAATTAACCAGGTAGTAGCGGCAAATGGTGTCGCTGGCACCGATACGAAGCTGGCCGCCATTTAGGGTATTGGCTTCAAGAAGCTGGTTTTCGCCCTGTTTGATCAAATTCATGGCCGGCTCAATATGCTTTAGCAGAATTTCCCCTTCCGGTGTCAGCTGGACCCGTTTAGTACTGCGGATAAACAGCGGCTGGTTCAGTTTTTTTTCCAGCACTTTAACTGACTGGCTGACGGCCGACTGAGAAATAAACAATTGCTTGGAGGCCTCTGAAAAGCTTAAAGTGTTCGCAACATGGTAAAAAACCTTATATAATTCGTAATTTATGTCCATCATTAGTTCTCCTTATAAATCTACGATTATCCTATCATAGTTGATAAAGAGTTGTAAAGAGAAATCGGGCTTTTTTGCGTTGCTTTTCATTGTTGGCTGGCAGCTATGTCAGATGTGAATTGACATGTCTGCCATATAATTCGTCGACAGAGATTATTTTTGCAAACATATTATTAAGGCTTGCAAAGTAAACATTGCTAACATCTTCAGCCGGTAACGTTATTTCACCAAAAGATAAGTCTTTTGTTGCACAGGCATCATGTATAAGAGTGACAGAAAATTTGAAAATCTTTTGCAGCGCGGACGGTTGTATCTATGCACATGTGTGTCATCATGCCGCAAACTACTAATTCAGAAATGCCCTTTTCGGCTCTAAAAATATTTAGTGCCTTTAATGCATTTCCCAGTGCTTTTTCAGGCTCAAACAGCTCACATCTTCCCCCGGGGAAATAATCTTTTTGAATATCAATAAGTAGTAATGCTTTACTCATTATTACACTCCTTTAACATTTATTTACTATTAGATATGATAGCTTAATTATTTTGCAAAGTAAAGGCCCCACTTTTTAGCCATAGAAGTACAGTTGATCCATATACAAAAGATTCTTAAAGTTTACATCTCGTGTTCAATTGGAGCGGCCATGTTTTTTTCAAAATCAATCACATAACCCTCACCCGCTTCCAAAATAATTAAGCTGGCATTGGCCGGTTTGATTTTGATAAGCCGCATTATTGATTTTCCATTGAAGCGGTTGAATTGCTGTGGAAGCTGTTTTTCCATAAAACAAACAAAGTTTCTATTTGCTTCGTGTACAGGATGTTCAAGTGGTGTTGCGATTCCTGTAATCTGAATAGCATTAACACTCAGAGCCACCTTGTTGTTTTGCATAATTTGATGGTATTTATTGGAGCCGGCTTCCGTAATAAAATAAAAACAGCCGTCATAGGTATAAACATTTACTGTCCGGACGGCCACGCCATCGCCGTTTCTTGTGGCAAGTGCCATTATCTTATCCTGTCCGATCTGCTCCTGCAGGGTTTTTGTTGCTTTTTCCATAATATCATTCATCTTAATTGCTCCTTTTTTTCTACATCATAACACGCAATTGTTGACAGCTATATGTCAATGATTTATTCTATATTTAAAAAATATAAGAGTGAATGTTATGAAGATAGACAGATTAGTAGCAATTATTATGATTTTATTAGAACGTGAAAGAGTCAGCGCAAACGAATTGGCAGGTATGTTTGAAGTCACCCCGCGCACGATATATCGCGATTTAGACTCAATAAATCAGGCTGGGATTCCGGTTTTAAGCACATCAGGGCCAGGTGGCGGGGTGGAAATTTTAAAAACATATAAAGTAGATAAACGCCTGTTTTCCACATCGGATATAACAGCTTTGCTGATGGGATTGGGGAGCCTTCAAAGCAATTTCCCTGGTAATGATGTTATCAATGTACTTGCCAAGGTAAAGGGGATGGCTTCGCCCGAAAAGCATAAGGAATCCGCTTACCGGGCCAATCAAATTAAAATTGACGCATTGCCATGGCTGCATGCAGGAGAATCCTCCGAGACAGCTATAACTGTTAAAATGGCGATGGAGCGGCAGTGCCTGCTGGGGTTTGATTACCGGGATATCAGAAACCAAAAGAGCAGCCGTAAAATAGAGCCTTACCGTATCCTGCTTAAGGGCGAGGACTGGTACGTGCAGGGCTATTGTCTTACGCGCAATAATTTCAGGACATTCAAACTATTACGGATGCAGAATATCAGCATCGTGGAACAGACCTTTGAACCGCGTGATTTTCCGGCGGACAAGTTAGATAATATTCAATTTAATGATGATCGGTTGGCAGCTGTTAAGCTGTGTATCCATGAGGAAATTATGGATACAATTGCCGCACGTTTTGGCAGGGATTGTTTAACGCCGTACGGGCCGGAACATTATATAGCAAACGTGCATATGCCCATTGACGATTTGGCGTCCCGATATTTAATGGGCTTTGGAAATAAATGCGTCTGCCTTGAACCACAGGAGATGAGAGAAAAAATGTGCCGGCTTGCTGCTGAAATATATTCTTTTTATCAACCCATTGATGGGTCAGAGCAGCAGGAAGCATAAAAGTGAGGGTTTTCATTTTAATTTATTTCTGATAATATATAAGAAGCAAAAGGAGCGTGTAGCAGGTGGAGAAAATTTCAAGTTTCACAATTAATCATTTAGAACTACTGCCGGGAGTTTATGTATCAAGAAAGGATCAGGCCGGTTATGCTGCTATCACGACATTTGATATCCGCATGATTAGACCTAATTTCGAACCGGTGATGAATACCGCAGAGATTCATGCGATTGAGCATCTGGCAGCAACATTTTTAAGAAACCATTCCATATTTGGTGACCGTATCCTGTATTTTGGTCCGATGGGCTGCCGGATTGGTTTTTATCTGCTGCTGAACGGGGATTACCAGTCCCGCGATATTGTTCTTCTGCTGCAGGAAACGTTTGTCTTTGTCAGAGATTATGAGGGACAGGTGCCGGGCGCGTCGGCGCGGGACTGCGGCAATTACCTTGATATGAATCTGCCAATGGCAAAGTATCTGGCTGATAAATTTTTAAAAGAAGTATTGAATCAAATTGACGATACCCGGCTGATCTATCCAGAAGACTGACAGGAGAGCTTAAATTTATGTATTTAGATGATATTGAACATCTTCCGGTGTGTACCTCCCAGGAAGAGGCAGAGCTTATAAGGCGGATTCGCAGCGGCGACCAAGCGGCCAGAGAGCGGCTGACGGAAGGGAATCTGAAGCTGCTGGCAATGATTGCGAAAGGCTATGAAAACCATGGTATTTCCATCGGTGACCTGATCCAGGAAGCGAATATGGCTTTTCTGCTACTGATCGATAATTATGATGAGAACCTGGGGGTGTTCCGGGACTGCCTGCATGCCTGTGTGAATCAGGCACTGCAGACAGCGGTTGCCTTTCAGAAGAATGAACTACTGGTGGAAGAGGAGCTGGCTGCCCGCGTCAATGTCCTTAAGGATATTTCCCAGGGCTTGGCGGATGAACTGGGCCGGGAGGCAACCGTAGAAGAACTGGCGGCGAAGATGAAAATGACCGAAGATGAAATCAAGGATATTATGAAGCTGACCCTGGATGCTATGAGCGTCAGTCCTTGATAGAAGCTCAGCTTATAAATGCCATAAGATATATTAATTTTATTTATAATATATCCTATGGTATTATATTTTTAAGAAATCAACCCAGGAGGAATCATATGAGCGTAAAACGTATCTATGTGGAAAAAAAACCGGAGTTTGCGGTAAAAGCAAAGGAACTGAAAGAGGAAATCATAAGTTATCTGAATGTGGATGCGGTAACCGGGGTACGGGTACTGGTCCGTTATGATATTGAAAATGTATCCGAAGAGACATATAGGAAGGCGCTTAATACCATATTTTCCGAACCGCCGGTTGATGAATTGTATGAAGAAACTTTTCTGTGCGGTGCTGACGATACGGTATTTTCTGTGGAGTATCTGCCGGGACAGTTTGACCAGCGGGCCGACTCTGCCCAGCAGTGTGTGAAGCTGCTTGATGAAACAGAGGAGCCGGTGATTCGAACCGCCACGACTTACGTGCTGTCAGGACTTCTGACCGCAGTTCAGGCGCAAGATATCAAAGCGTTCTGTATCAATCCGGTGGATTCCCGGGAGGCCGGAGAAGAAAAGCCGCAGACGCTGACGGTGGAATTTGAAACACCGGCGGACGTGGCATCCTTTGATGGATTCTGTGATTTTACCACTGCCGGCTTGCAGAACTTGTATAAATCCTTGAATCTGGCGATGACTTTCCGGGATTTTGAGCATATCCATAGTTATTTTAATAATGAGGAGCACCGCGATCCGACGGTAACAGAAATCCGTGTGCTCGACACATATTGGTCGGATCACTGCCGGCACACTACGTTTTCCACCGAGCTGAAACAAATATCATTTACTGAAGGATTCTACAGAGCGCCGATTGAAGCGGCTTACAGGCAGTATCTGGCCGACCGTGAGGTTCTTTATCGGGGACGGGACGATAAATTTGTCTGTCTGATGGATCTGGCGCTTTTGGGGATGAAGAAACTGCGTGCCGAAGGGAAGCTTAAGGATCTGGAGGTATCGGAGGAAATCAACGCCTGCAGCATTGTGGTGCCCGTAACCATTGACGGCGAAACCGAAGAATGGCTGATAAATTTTAAAAATGAAACCCACAATCATCCAACGGAAATTGAACCGTTCGGCGGTGCTGCGACCTGTCTGGGCGGAGCGATCCGGGATCCGCTTTCCGGCCGGACATATGTGTATCAGGCGATGCGGATTACCGGGGCGGCCGACCCGACCCGCCCATTGTCCGCAACCTTAAAAGGAAAACTGCCGCAGCGCAAGCTGGTCAATAAGGCAGCGGCCGGATACAGCTCTTACGGTAATCAGATCGGACTGGCAACCGGTTATGTAAAAGAGCTTTACCATCCGGACTATGCTGCTAAAAGAATGGAGATCGGTGCCGTGATGGGAGCTGCTCCGCGAAAACATGTGATCCGGGAGACGGCTGATCCGGGCGATCTGGTTATTCTGCTGGGCGGCCGGACCGGCCGCGACGGAATCGGTGGTGCAACCGGTTCATCCAAGGTTCATACCGAGGCTTCCATTGAAGTATGCGGTGCCGAAGTACAGAAAGGAAACGCGCCGACTGAACGGAAGCTTCAGCGGTTATTTTGCCGTCCGCAGGTCAGCCTGATGATTAAAAAATGCAATGATTTTGGTGCCGGCGGGGTGGCCGTGGCGATCGGCGAGCTGGCGGCCGGGCTTAAAATCAATTTAGATTTGGTACCGAAAAAATATGCCGGTCTGGACGGCACCGAGATTGCTATATCGGAATCTCAGGAGCGGATGGCGGTCGTTGTCGACCCGCAGAATCAGGAAACATTTTTGAAATTTGCCGCTGAAGAGAATCTGGAGGCCGTCGTGGTAGCGGTAGTGACGGATAAACCGCGGCTTTTAATGAACTGGCGGGGGAAAACCATCGTTGATATCAGCCGGGCCTTTTTAGATACCAACGGTGCTCATCAGGAAGCGGAAGTAATCCTTAAAGTACCGGAGGCAGAAGGCAGTCCCTTTGCCAGAGCCGATATAACCGACCGGCGGAAAACCTGGCTGCAGATCTTATCGGACTTAAACGTATGCTCCCAGCGGGGACTGGTGGAGATGTTTGACAGTTCGATCGGAGCCGGCTCCGTCCTCATGCCATACGGCGGCAAATATCAGCTGACCCCGACACAGGTGATGGCAGCCAAGCTGCCGGTGCGAAAAGGCACTACCGATGCGGTGACGATGATGAGTTATGGTTTTGATCCCTATCTGTCCAGCTGGAGTCCTTACCACGGGGCGGTTTATGCCGTGGTAGCATCCGTGGCTAAAATTGTGGCTGGCGGCGGAGATTACAGTAAAATCCGCTTTACCTTTCAGGAGTATTTTAAACGGATGACTCAGGATCCGCTTCGGTGGGGTGCCCCCTTTGCCGCCCTGCTTGGGGCATATCAGGCTCAGCTCGGCTTGGGACTGCCGTCCATCGGCGGAAAAGACAGTATGTCGGGTACCTTTAATGATGATGAGAATGGTGAAATCAATGTCCCGCCGACGCTGGTTTCATTTGCCGTCGATGTGGCCAGCCACCGGCATCTCATTTCCCCTGAACTGAAAAAGCCGGGAAATAAGCTGGTGGTGTTTCGGATCGAACGTGATGCCTATGACCTGCCGGAATATAGTCAGTTAAGGTCAGGGTATGCCCGGCTGCATGAAGACATTAAAAACGGCAATATTGTTTCCGCATATGCCGTAGAGCGTCATGGACTGGCGGAGGCCGTCAGCAAGATGGCATTCGGAAATAAGCTTGGCGTTAAGATTGAGCATAACCTGGATGAACGAGATTTCTTTGCGGCCGGCTGGGGTGATATTGTCTGTGAGGTTCCGGGCGAGAAAGTCGGATCGCTGGCAATTTCCTATACACTGATCGGCGAAGTTACAGAAAATCAGGAATTTCAATACGGCCCGGCAGCCATTACTGTTGATGAAGCTGTAAACGGTTGGACAAAGCCTCTTGAAAGTGTCTTCCCAACCAGCTCGGGAGTGGAACATAAGCCGCTTAACAATCCGCTATATCAATCCCCCTCCGTATTTATCTGCCGTCATAAAACAGCCCGGCCAACGGTATTTATACCGGTATTTCCTGGTACGAACTGTGAATATGACAGTACCAGGGCGTTTGAAAAGGCCGGTGCCCGGGTAGTCACCAGGGTGTTTAAAAACCTGGGGGCAGCCGCTATCCGGGAATCGGTGGATCAGTATAAAAAAGAACTGCGAAATGCCCAGATTGTGATGTTTCCGGGCGGATTTTCCGCCGGTGACGAACCGGAGGGTTCGGCCAAGTTTTTTGCGGCGGTATTCCGTAATGAAGTAATAAAAGAAGAAATTGAAAAACTGCTGAATGAAAGAGACGGTCTGATGCTGGGAATCTGTAATGGCTTTCAGGCACTTATTAAGCTGGGACTGGTACCAAACGGCCGCATTACCGGTCAGGGAACTGATGCGCCGACGCTGGCGATGAACACCATCGGCCGTCATGTGTCCAGGATGGTATATACTCAGGTGGTGTCAAACCATTCACCCTGGCTGGCGGGGGCGAAACTGGGCGGCGTATACTGCAATCCGTCTTCCCATGGTGAGGGCCGCTTTGTGGCAAGCGGGGAATGGCTTGACAAATTGTTTGCCCAGGGCCAGGTTGTGACCCGGTATGTGGATGAACACGGTAATCCGACAATGGACGAATTCTGGAATCCGAACGGTTCTTATATGGCAATTGAAGGAATCACCAGCCCGGACGGCCGGATTTTCGGCAAGATGGCACATTCCGAACGCCGTGGAGAGGCGGTCGCCATCAATATCTGCGGGGAGCAGGATATGAAAATATTTGAATCCGGCGTGGCATATTTCCGATAATCTGATACTTGACAATACGACCGGTTTCAAGTATTATTTGGAATAAAATGAATGCATCAGCAGGATACAATAGGAGAAATCAACTATGAAAAAAGTCGTGAAGTTTGGGGGCAGTTCTCTGGCCAGTGCAAAACAGTTTAAAAAAGCAGGAAATATCATCCGGTCGGATAAGACCAGACGTTATGTGATTCCGTCGGCACCAGGAAAAAGAGACAGTAATGACGAGAAGGTGACCGACCTGCTCTATGAGTGCTATGAGGCGGCATCCACCGGTAAAAGCTATAAAAAGCTCTTGGATAAAATTATAAAGCGTTATGAGGGGATTATCGAAGGGCTGGATTTGAACCTGAATCTGGCTCATGAATTTGCCACTATGGAAGAAAACTTTATTGGCAGGGCAGGCCGGGATTATGCGGCTTCCCGCGGTGAATACCTAAACGGCATTATTATGGCAGCTTATCTTGGCTATGAGTTTATTGATGCCGCCGAGGTGGTATTCTTTGATGACAAAGGTCATTTTGAAGACGATATCACCAACCGCGAGCTGGCTGAACGGCTTGAACATGTGGAACGGGCGGTCATCCCGGGATTTTACGGTGCCAAACATGACGGGACGATTAAAACCTTCAGCCGCGGCGGCTCCGATGTTACCGGCTCAATCGTTGCAAGGGCAATCCATGCCGATTTATATGAGAACTGGACTGATGTATCGGGATTTTTAGTTGCCGATCCGAGAATTGTGAAAGACCCGATTGTGATTGACACAATTACATATCGGGAACTGCGGGAGCTGGCTTATATGGGTGCCAGCGTTCTGCATGAGGATGCGATTTTCCCGGTCAGAAAGGAAGGCATTCCGATCAATATCCGCAATACCAACCGGCCGGATGATAAAGGCACCCTGATTGTGGAAAGCACCTGTCGGAAACCGCGTTTTACGATTACCGGAATTGCCGGCAAGAAAGGTTTTTGCGCTGTTAACATTGAAAAAGCCATGATGAACTCGGAAGTGGGATTTGGGCGAAAGGTACTGGGAGTTCTGGAACAATACAATATCTCATTTGAACATATGCCTTCCGGAATTGATACTATGTGTATTATGGTTCACCAGGACGAATTCGAGGAATCCGAGCAGTCTGTCATTGCCGGAATCCACCGCGCGGTGAATCCCGACAATGTGGAGCTGGAATCCGATCTGGCTTTGATTGCGGTAGTGGGACGCGGCATGAAAGCGACCCGGGGTACGGCTGCCCGTATTTTTGCATCGCTGGCTCATGCCTGGATCAATGTCAAAATGATTGACCAGGGATCCAGTGAACTGAATATTATTATCGGCGTCAAGAATGAGGATTTTGAAGCATCAATCCGGGCGATTTATGATATTTTTGTTAATACAGAGCTGTAATACTTGATAAAAACAGGCGGTATGAGCATTAAGCTGATACTGCCGCTTTTTAATTTGCAAAACTTATGATATAATGGTGAGATATTACAGTCCGGAGGTGAAGCAGATGAAGTTACGAACGGACGGCCGGATAAAGGCCATATGGTACCGTGTAATTATGGCAGGTGTGCTGATGCTGTCAGGGTGTGCCGGACCGTCTACCAGAATCCTGCCTTATGTTCCGGGACACATTGAGCAGGCGGATCAGGAAGTGGCTGCGCCGCGGCTGGAGCCGGCCAACTCGTTTTATTTGCGGGAATCTCTTGAATACCTGACCCGTACGCCGCGGGTAAGCGGCAGTCAGGAAGAAGAGCAGGCCGTCCGCTATATGCAGCAGCAGCTTACCGATTATGGCTATGAGGTGGAACTTCAAAAATTCCCCCTGATGACAAAAGCCTCCCGGAAGGTGGTGCCGATGTATGGGGTGAATCTGATTGCGACCAGAAAGACGGATACCTCCGATGCTGATATTCTGGTGATCAGTACCCGGCATGATACTAATTTTGACAGCCCGGGGGCAGTCAGCAGCGGTGCGGCGATGTCCGTTTGGCTGGAATGCGCAAGATTGCTTTCAGACGTTCCCACCGACACCCAGATCCGGTTTATCAGCTTTTCCGGAAGCGAAGATAATTATGCCGGCTCTCAGGCATATGTGCAGACGCTTAAGCCGGAAGAAAAGAACCGGATGATCGGGGTGATTCAGTTGGATCAGTTGGGAGACATCAATCAGGAGGAGGTTCTTTTAGGCAGCATCGACGGCCGGCCGGTGATGGTCGGAGATATGCTCGCCCAAACCGCTGGGCCGGCCGGCCAGGTACATTGGTCTTATCATAAAAAGACCAACAGTGATCTTGTTTCCTTTATCCGAGGTCAGATTCCGGCGGTGTCGGTATCCCAGCGGTGGGAATCTTTTGTAAACCATTTGCCGCAGGATCGGATGGAAACCGTGGATGTGGAACAACTGGTTTTCGTAACCGAGACGGTAGCGGCTGCGGCAGCCCGGATTATGAGCAGTGAGACGCCGTCGCTGACGGCTAAAGCTCATTTTATTAATGATCTGTCGAATCGCGTCCATGTCCAGGAACCTGAACAGGTTTTGCCGTTTGGAGAAGAGCCTGACCGGTTTTTTGCCCTGACCGGGCAGGAGGAAAATCTGGTTGCTTCTAAAACAGATGGTGCCGGTGTCCGGACAGATACTTACCAGTACCCGATGAAGTGGCTTAAGGTGGATCAGGTGATTTTGACCAGCTTCTACTATCGGGATGGAAAACTGGATACCATTTCGCTGGATGCCGCTGGTGCCGGAGTTACCTTTGATGAAATGAAAGAGCGTCTGACGGCCTGTTATGGGGAACCGGGCGGCAAAAACCAGGGGCATTACGGAACCGAATATGACTGGATTGATCCGATATACCGGACATTTTTCGCCCTGATTCCAACTGGTGACGGATTTGAGGTTGAGATCAGGGAATATCAAACCGGCCGGATGGAGCTGATTAAATATCGTCCGGATGGAACGCCGGCTGAACAGGCGGCGGACGATGGCCGGCGTTATGACGGCTTGTTTGATCTGACTAAAGCGGTGTTCGGCGAGGATTTGGAGCAAGCTGCTTATGTGGCCATTTATACCGACGGAATCGGTGCCACACAAGGCTATCTGGATCTTCAAAAGGCCGGTTTGACAGAAGCTTCTGCGGCGTTTGTCATCGGCATCGACGGTGAAGAAGCCCAGCTGCCGGACGACTCTTTCCGGGATTATCCAAAGTCGGCGATGATGCTGATTGAATATTACGGAGAGGTTTTGGAGCAAACTACACAAAAAGAAGCTGCCGCAGCTTTTTATGAAACCTTTTCAGACGAAGCGGAACCGGCCGGTTTTGCCGCAAGCTTTTGTTTGTTTATTGTCAGCCAGAAGCCCCAAATAATCCATGAAACGGATAAAAATATCCTCTTTTTCTATGACTATGAGGAGCTGACAAGACTCCGCAGCCGGATCAGGGGACAACTTCAGTTGGCTGACAGCCGCTAAAAATGAAAGCTGAAAGAATGGAGAAAAATAAATGATGGATTCAGCAGGTGAAGTATGAGCCGTGTTGTAGTAATCGGTGGCGGGGCAGCCGGGATGATGGCCGCTATTGCCGCCGCAGAAGCCGGGCATCAGGTGGTGCTTTTAGAAAAAAATGAAAAGCTTGGAAAAAAGGTGTATCTTACCGGCAAAGGGCGGTGCAATATTACTAATGCGGCCGAGATGGAGGATTTATTTGCCGGGATTATCCGTAATGCCAAGTTCTTATACAGCAGCTTTTACCGCTTTACCAATCTGGATATGATGCGGCTATTAGAAAGCTGCGGCTGCCCGGTCAAAACCGAACGGGGCGGCCGGGTGTTTCCGGTTTCCGATAAATCCTCGGATGTTATCAAAGCCTTGTCCGGCCGTCTGAAAGCGGCGGGGGTGTCCGTCAGGCTGGGAACCGAAGTCGGCGGCCTCAAAACAGACGGCGGCAGGATAACCGGTGTGCTATTAAAAAAAGGGCAGGAGCTTGCGGCCGATGCTGTGATTGTGGCAACCGGCGGGTTATCATATCCCAGCACCGGTGCCACCGGGGACGGATACCGGTTCGCCGCCGGGCTTGGCCACACGGTAACCGAGTTATCACCGGCCTTAGTTCCCTTTACCACCGGGGAGGAGCTGCTCAGGGAACTGCAGGGACTGTCCCTGAAAAATATCCGTGCCCGTATTTTACTGAATGAAAAGGTTTTGTATGAAGAGTTTGGTGAAATGCTGTTTACCCATTTCGGTGTCAGCGGACCCGTACTGCTTGGCGCCAGCAGCCGCGTGGCGGCGCGGATTAAAAAGACACCGCTGGTTTTGGCCATCGATTTAAAGCCCGCGCTGTCGCCGGAACAGTTGGATGCCCGGATTCTGAGAGATTTTGAACAGGAGAAAAATAAACAGTTTAAAAATGCCCTGACTAAAATTTTGCCCGCCAAGCTGATTCCGGTAGTTATCGACCGAAGCCGGATTGAACCGGAGCGTCAGATTAATACAATTACGCGGGAAGAACGCCGCCGTATTGCCGGCCAGATGAAAGATTTCCGGCTGACCCTGACCGGCCTGCGCGGCTATCAGGAAGCCATCATCACCCAGGGCGGAGTTTCCGTAAAAGAAATTAATCCATCCACGATGGAATCCAAAAAGGTGAGGCATTTATACTTTGCCGGAGAAGTACTGGATTTGGACGGTGTAACCGGCGGCTTTAACCTGCAGATTGCCTGGTCCACCGGTTATCTGGCAGGAATATCCATAGAGTAAAGGAGCAGCAGATACATTTATGCAGAAAAAGAAACCTTTTAATATTGCTATTGATGGTCCGGCCGGGGCTGGAAAAAGCACGATTGCCAGGCTGGCGGCTAAGGAACTGGAATTTATCTATGTCGATACGGGGGCAATGTACCGTGCTGTGGCATTGTATTTTTTACGACAGGAGATTCCGGCATCGGATCAGGATCAAATTGCCGCAGCCGTAAAAGCGGCCCGGATTACCATCAGCCACCGGGATGGAATGCAAAAGGTGCTGTTAAACGGCGAAGATGTTTCGGTTCTGATCCGGACGGAAGAGGTGGGAAATATGGCTTCTGCAGTCAGCGCCTATCCGCCGGTTCGGGATCATCTGTTGGACTTACAGAAAAACCTGGCTGCCGGTTCGGATGTAATTATGGACGGCAGAGACATCGGAACCTGCGTTCTGCCGGATGCTGAGGTTAAGATATTTTTGACGGCCGACAGCCGGATCAGGGCAAAACGGCGGTACCGGGAATTGCAGGAAAAGGGAATTATGTGTAATTTAGAAGAAATTGAGCAAGATATAATAGAAAGGGACCAGCGAGACCGCCACCGCCGGACGGCACCGCTTGTGCAGGCACCGGATGCGGTTTTGGTTGACAGCTCGGATATGACAGTCGGCCAGGTCGTGGATATTATTGTCCGGGAAGCGTTTGCCAATGGGCTGGTCAGGTCATAGTAATGATGGATGTGAAATTAGCAAAGACTGCCGGTTTCTGTTTTGGAGTAAAACGCGCCGTTGATCAGGTCTATGAGCAGCTTGAAAAAACGGGCGGACCGGTATATACCTACGGTCCGATTATCCATAATGAAAAAGTTGTGGAGGATTTGGAGAAAAAGGGCGTGCAGGTAATTAATTCCGAAGCGGAGCTGAAAGAAATCACGACGGGAGTTGTAGTGATCCGGTCTCACGGAGTGGGAAAAGGTATTTATGACATTCTGCAGAAACCAGGTATTACAATTGTTGATGCCACCTGTCCGTTTGTCAAGAAAATCCACCGCATCGCGGCCGGCCAGAATGCTGCGGGCAGGCGTGTCATAATCATTGGGAATCCGGGACATCCTGAGGTGGAAGGTATCCGGGGCTGGTGCGAGCCGTCGGCGCTGGTAGTGGAGGAGCCGGATCAAATAGTAAATCTTCCGGTCCGGCGGGAGGAAAAGCTGTGTATTGTAGCCCAGACGACATTTAATTACAATAAATTTAAAGATTTGGTTGAAATATTTACCGAAAAAGGTTATGATATACTTGATTTAAATACGATTTGCAATGCAACACAGGAAAGACAAGTGGAAGCTGGGCGTATAGCTTCTGAAGTGGAAGCTATGATTGTCATAGGCGGCAGGAATAGCTCTAACACACAGAAACTGTACGAGATATGCCAAAAGGAGTGTAAGAATACTTATTTTATCCAGACACTAGGCGATTTGAATCCTGAATGTGTGAATTCTGTGCGCAGCGTAGGTATTACAGCGGGGGCATCCACCCCGAAACAAATTATCGAGGAGGTTCATACTAATGTCAGAATTAAGTTTTGAACAAATGTTGGAGGAATCATTAAAAACAATACGTACAGGAGAG
>Ga0153999_1000480_pt1 | contig 17605 bp, 23 predicted proteins | sample TSNC083MetaG_FD_104675 | JGI IMG/M metagenome (GOLD analysis project Ga0153999, IMG submission 104675) | Attine ant fungus gardens microbial communities from North Carolina, USA - TSNC083 MetaG | ecosystem: Host-associated > Fungi > Mycelium > Unclassified | place: USA: North Carolina, Lumber... | reverse complement strand
CCAGGGAAAAAGGAATTTATGCCGGATGGCAGTCGGATCAGAATGGCTGGTGGTATCGGAAGGAAGATGGTATGTATGAACAGGATAACTGGCAGCAGATTGATGATATCTGGTATTATTTTGACACAAACGGATATATGGTTACCGATCAATGGATTACCTGGAAGGGAACCGGTTTTTATCTGGGCGGCGATGGAAAATTACAGTCATAGGAAGGAGAATTAATCTAATGAAAAAAATTAAAATGGCAGGAATTACGATTAGTCTGATGATTGCATGTGCCATGACAAGTTATGCACAGAACTGGTATCAGGAAAATGAAAACTGGAAATATGAAAAGGCGGACGGCAGTACAGCAAGGGATGAATGGATCCAGGATAACGGTTTCTGGTATTATTTAAAATCAGATGGTTTCATGGCGCATCAGGAGTGGATACAAGAAGCGGATAAGTCCTATTATGTAGATGAATCAGGCAGGTGGACAGAGGATAGTTCCGGTTATGAAGCGGGGGCTGATGCTGCTGAAGCTGAGCGGCTGCGGGAGTGGGCCGAATATCTTGAGCTAAGTGCGAATAGTGGTGAAATGGAGATAGAGTAGGAAATATTAATGGAGGCAGACCATGAAAATAAAAGTTTCGTTTATCTTGACGGCTGTTTTTTTAATGATTGGCAGCAGTTATTTAACCGTATCCGCAGCAGAAAACCGGGAAAGCATTTCCAAAGTCAACCTGGATATAACTTCATGGATCAGCTCCGGATCTACCGGTACCGGTATTGAAATTAATACAGAGGATACAGCTAATTATTGGGTTGACTCTTACGACGTTACCAATGTCAGGGAGGGCGGTTGGTCGCAATATGACTCACCACGCCTGGTCATTCAGGTAACAGCCTCGTCCGGATATTATTTTAAGAATCAAAGTAAAAGCTCAGTAAGTGCCAAGGGAGATGATGTTTTTCAGTTAATTGATGTTGAACGTAATAAAAATAAAGATGAACTGGAAATCACTGTTGATTTAAAACCTCTCAATGGCAAGCTTGGAAATCCGGCCGATTTGGAATGGAAGTCGGACTATAAAGCAGAATGGACAAAAGGCTATAAGGCCGGGGAATATCAGGTTGAACTATATAAAGATGACACCAGAGTAAAAACCATTACAACAAGTTCTACTGCCTATAGTTTTGCATCGGATATAACGGAAAGAGACAACACTATATGGGAACTGGATGGAATCAGATTCTTATGAATATGATGAACTTTCTGTCGGAGGATCAAAGACGAGCAGCAGCGGTCCGGGAACTTCTACTCCGGGAACCTGGGTGCAGGATAATTTCGGATGGTGGTATCGCCTTTCCGATGGTTCGTGGCCGATTGGTAACTGGTGTTTAATTGATAATAAGTGGTACTACTTTGATAAAACCGGTTATATGATGACTGGTTGGATTGATATTAATCAAAAATGGTACTTCATGGATTCAACCGGGGCACTTTTGGTTAGTACTATCACACCAGACGGCTATCAGTTAGGTGCGGATGGTGCCTGGATTGAATAAATGAAAAAATGCCTCTTCTGGTCACAGAAGAGGCATTTTAATAATAACAACCATTAACCCTCAATTGCCCCGGTAGGACAAGCGGCAGCACAGCTTCCGCAATCAATGCAGGTATCGGCATCAATAACAAATTTCCCATCACCTTCAGAAATGGCGCCAACTGGACACTCACCCGCACAAGCACCACATGATATACAACTATCGTTAATTACATATGCCATGACATTACCTCCTTATATCTTTAAAGTATTTATATTTTACCGTATATGAGAAAAATTATCAAGAGTAAAATTGCACAATTTTCAGATATCAGGCTGATTGTCAGTTAGCTAATCCTAACCGTCCGTCCCTTATCCCTTCCAGAATCATCTGCCGGGCAGCAACTGCCTCATCCTTGCCAAGCGGTCCGGTATCCTTCAAAGGATAATCCATGCCAAGATTTTCATATTTCACCTTCCCCATATCGTGATAAGGAAGTACATCCAGAGCCTTAACATTATGCAGGGTTCCGATAAACAGGCCGAGATTATAAAGATCGGTTTGATTATAGGTAATGCCGGGCACAACAACATGGCGAATCCATACGGGGATTGCTTTTTCATCCAGGTACCGCACAAAGTCCAGAATCGGTTCCAAGGGCTGACCGCATAGCTTTTGGTGTCCGTCGGGATTAATATGTTTGATATCCAGCATAACGAGATCCGTAACGGTCATAAGCCGGTCAAATTTATCGACAATTTCCGGATTATTCTTGCGGAATGTAATTCCCGAAGTATCCAGACAGGTATGAATTCCCTTATGGGATGCGGCACTGAACAGTTCGGTGACAAAATCAATTTGAATCAGTGGTTCACCGCCGGTTACCGTAATCCCGCCGTGTGTATAAAAAGATCTGTTTTTTTCAAATTGACTCAAAATCTGTTCGACTGTGGTATCAGTACCTCCTGTCAATTTCCAGGTATCCGGATTATGGCAATAGAGACAGCGCATGGGACAGCCTTGTAAAAACACAACTAGACGGACCCCAGGTCCGTCTACTGTGCCAAAACTTTCGATGGAATGGACATGCCCAACCATGAAAACGCCTCCTAGATGGTGTTGTGGAAAGTTCTTGAGATAACTTCATCCTGCTGATCTTTTGTCAGTTTAATAAAGTTTACTGCATAGCCGGAAACACGGATGGTCAGCTGAGGATATTTCTCAGGGTGTGCCTGTGCATCCAGCAGGGTTTCTTTTGTAAATACATTTACGTTCAGGTGATGGCCGCCTTTTTCGGAATAACCATCCAGTATTGAAACTAAGTTGTCAACCTGAGCATCACTAATATTGGTCATAATAAAAACCTCCTTCTAATATTATAAAGTATAAGTTAATCTCTGTCCATACCTTCCATCAGGTTTGGAATCTTACATGAAACATCGCCAGGTCCGCAGTCCAGCTCCACATCAATATCGCCCATGAAAAGCTGATCCTCTTTGCCAAGTGCTCCCGGAATAATGGAAAAGGTATTGGAAATACCATCCTGTGCATCTTTAAACGGCAGTTTTGCAACAGATGCCAGTGATGCAATAGCCCCGTGGGTATCACGTCTGTGCATGGGGTTGGCACCCGGTGCAAAGGCCTCGCCTCCTTTTCTTCCGTCCGGAGTGGAACCGGTAGCATTACCGTATACCACGTTAGAGGTAATTGTCAGGATAGAAGTTGTCGGGACGCCGCCGCGGTAGCAGTGGTTCCGTTTAATATAGTTCATAAATTCATGTACGATGGTTACAGCAATCTGGTCAACACGGTCATCATCGTTTCCGTATTTCGGGAAATCACCCTCAACCTCGTAATCAACAGCAATGCCGTTTTCATCGCGGATGGTTCTAACTTTGGCATATTTAATCGCCGACAGGGAATCTGCCACCACCGAAAGACCTGCGATACCGGTTGCAAACCAGCGGGTAACCTTTTGGTCATGCAGCGCCATCTGGATTTTTTCATATGAATATTTATCATGCATATAATGAATGATATTCAAGCTGTTTACATAAACTCCGGCCAGCCACTCCATCATATCATGGAACCGAGTCATAACGTCGTCGTAATCCAGATATTCGGAAGTAATCGGGCGGTACTTGGGTCCAATCTGCTTTTTGCTGACCTCATCCACGCCGCCGTTAATTGCGTAGAGCATACATTTTGCCAGGTTTGCACGGGCACCGAAAAACTGCATTTCCTTACCGACACGCATGGAAGATACGCAGCAGGCAATTGCATAATCATCGCCGTGCGTTACCCGCATCAGATCATCATTCTCATACTGAACGGAAGACGACGCAATGGAGGTACGGGCACAATACCGTTTGAAACTCTCAGGAAGCCGGCTGGACCATAAAACAGTCAGGTTTGGCTCCGGTGATGTGCCAAGGTTGCTCAGTGTGTGCAGATAGCGGAAAGATGATTTGGTTACCATATGACGTCCGTCAATTCCGATACCGGCAATCGATTCGGTTACCCAAGTAGGGTCACCGGAGAACAGGGCATTGTATTCCGGTGTACGGGCAAACTTAACCAGACGCAGTTTCATGATAAAGTGGTCAATAAATTCCTGAATCTGATCTTCGGTATATCTGCCTTCGGCCAAATCACGTTCTGCATAAATATCAATAAATGTTGAGGTGCGCCCCAGTGACATTGCCGCACCGTTCTGCTCTTTAACCGCAGCAAGATAACCAAAGTACAGCCACTGAATCGCTTCCTTTACATCATTTGCCGGGACGGAAATGTCTAAACCGTAAATTTTACCCAGTGCCTTTAAATCCTTAAGTGCCCGGATCTGCTCAGAAAGCTCTTCACGGTCACGGATGGTTTCCGAGTACATGGTACTTCTGGTGGTGTCTTTCTGTTCTTCTTTGTCTTCAATCAGACGGTCAACACCATACAGGGCGACCCGGCGGTAGTCACCGATAATACGTCCGCGGCCATAAGCGTCAGGAAGTCCGGTAATGATATGGCTGGCCCGGCAGGCACGCATTTCCGGGGTATATGCATCAAAAACACCGGCGTTATGGGTTTTTCTATGCTTTGTAAAAACTTCGACAACTTCCGGATCTAAGGTATAACCATTATCGGCACAGGCTTTTTCGGCCATCCGGATCCCGCCGTAAGGCTGTAAGGAACGTTTAAAGGGTTTGTCTGTCTGGATTCCAACAATGGTTTCCAAATCTTTGTTTAAATAACCAGGACCATGGGAAGTAATACCGGAAACGACTTTGGTATCCATATCCAATACCCCGCCGGCTTCACGTTCCTGTTTGCTAAGTTCCAAAATCTGATCCCAAAGCTTTGTTGTACTGCCGGTGGGTTCTGCTAAAAAGGATTCGTCACCGTCGTATGGCGTGTAGTTTTTCTGAATAAAATCACGGACATTGATCTCGCGATTCCACTCGCCCAAATTGAATTTTCTCCATTCGTTATTCATTTATTATACCTCCTGGTGGCTAGAGCTTGTTAAGTTAATAATATAATAATCACAATTACATTATATACTGTATACAAAACACAAGTCAATAGTGATAACGAAAATGTTTATCATGTTTAATAAAAAATACACTCTAATATGCCTTGCTATTTAACGAAAAATGGATTATGATAAATCATAGTATAGACAAGAAGGAGGGAATTTAACATGCAGATCAATAAAGATATGTTGATTGGTGAATTAATCCAGACACATGAATTGATTGCTCCGATGTTAATGCGTGCCGGAATGCATTGTCTGGGATGCCCGGCATCGCAGGTTGAGACCCTGGAAGAGGCGTGCATGGTTCATGGAATTGATTGTGAAAATCTGGTATCCGGAATCAATGAAGTTTTGGCTTCTCAGGAATAAGTGTCGGCAATCAATAGTGGAATAATAAAACAGACAGTACCGGTTTTTCCGGTACTGTCTGCTTTTTTACTGACTTTAATAGCTGTGGTTACACCAGCGCCAGCTTCTGTAAAGCCCGATCCCGGACAATGACTTCATAATGCTCTTTGAAGTATGCTTCGCTGGCCGTCTCCTGTTTGATCTTTTCACTGTATTCCGCAAGGACGTTACACAGGCGGCTAAAGACCAGAATGTCGGTATCAGCACTGGAAATCACCAGGTAATAATAACTGGTATTTGGCCTTTTATAAAGCGTATTGGAGCCGGAATAGACATGTCCCAGCACATGGGCGGCATCTGTCACCAGATCAAGACTATCAAACCGGAAAATACGGGTCTGGATGGATGGCTTCTCGGTGTCTGTTTCAGAGCTGTCGGATGAATCGGCAGGCAGTGCACCGGTATCCGGCTGAGGCAGCCCCAGCATATCTTTCCGTAAAAAATCCAGCAGCCCGTCGGCACCCTCCAAAAGCCCGCTGGTAATACCGCCGAACATTCCCTCCGAACCATCTTCGGCAGACTGAGAAAATTTGGAAAACCGGGTGTCCAGTTCTTCCGGATCTTCTATTTTAGTGATGACAAGCATTACACTTTCATTGGAAAGCGGGATAGCTTCGACCATCAATGGAATATCCTCTGCTTCAAAGCCGACTTCATGCGAAGCCTTCTGAATCATTTCACGAAATAAATTGCGGGCTTTTTCATTTCCATATGCAAGCTCGCCAAGGTTTAAGTTTCGTACGCTTAAATCGAAACTTGTTAAGGTACAGCGAATCTGATTCTCATTGATCCGTTCTATTTTCATAAGATCACTCCTTTCTTTGAAAGAGAGAACCTGGTTACCTAATCTAATTATAGTATATAATATAGGTAAAAGGCAATTCCTATGTGAAAATTTTATAAAAATTTAAACTTTTATTAAAATTTAAAATCTGGTTGTAAAATTTCTCTTTTTATATTAGAATATGCCTACAGGGATGATATTTCTGCTGCAAAGGAGGTGGAATGATAGAAAACACCACTTTATTTGGTAAATATCAGCTGCGCCGGATACTTGGCAGAGGCAGGCATGGAGCCGTCTATCTGGCAATGCACAAAGACCTGAAGGAATATCGTGCGATTAAGAAGGTACCCAAAGCGGGCGCCGGTTTGGCACAATTTCGGCAGGAAGCATTGATACTGAAGAACCTGCGTCATCCGGGCATTCCCATCATCTATGACATGGAGGAGGACGAGGAGTACAGTTATCTGATTGAGGAATTTCTGGAAGGAGATTCCCTGTATGCTCTGGTTTCTGACCTGGGGCATTTTTCAAAGGCAATGACGATCCGTTATGGAATTCAGATTTGTCATCTGGTTAATTTTTTGCATTTTTCTAAACCAACTCCCATTTTATATTTAGACTTACAGCCAAAGAATCTGTTATTGTGCAATGATGTTGTGAAGCTGGTGGATTTTGATCATGCCATCCATTTGCCGCAGGCAGGCCAACTGACAAAACGTTACGGTACTGTCGGATGTGCTGCGCCGGAACAGTATACCTTGGAGGCGCTGGATGAACGAACCGATATTTATGCCATTGGTGCTGTTCTCTATTATATGCTGACCGGATGCTTTCCGGGAAACTTTCCGGCGTATCCCAAAGACTTAATATGTCCCGAAATGGCCCGCATTATTAAAACCTGTCTGCAGCCGGAAAAAAAATGGCGTTATCAATCAGTAAATTCACTGTGTGAACAATTGGAACAGATTCAAAAGAAAGAAAAAGGTGTTTTCCAATATGATAAAGACACATCCCTGACCATCGCGGTTGCCGGAACCGGATCCGGAACCGGAACCACACATATTGCGGTGGGTCTTGCTTCGTATCTCACGAGACAGGGTCTTTTGGCTCTGTACGAAGAAAAAAATGATTCCGGAAGTATCTGCCAGCTGGCATCCTGCTGCCATGCCCGGATGGATACATATGGAATATTCCGGATTTACGGACAGGCAATGCTTCCATATTATGGCTCAGCCGTAAAACAACAGCCGCACCCATGGAAGATTATAGTAAAGGATTACGGTGCCGGATGGAACCGGCCGGAGTTAGCAGAGGCCGGATTAATCCTGCTATTGACGTCAGGAAAACCCTGGAATGCGGAGCGGGAACATGACGCTTATCAAAGCCTTGGAAGCCTTCCGGGGCTTAAGGTAGTCTATAATCATTTCTGCCGGCGGCTAAGTGTAAAGCCGCACGGTCTGGCAAACGGAACTACTATATTTTTCATGCCGTATTTCACAAATCCATTTACAGGAACAAAGCAATCCGACCGGTGCTATCGGGAAATCCTGACGGATCGGATCGTTCATAAGCAAGGAGGGAAATTACGAAATCTTTTTCGAAACGCATTTGGCGCCTGGAAAAATTCCGGACACCTGACTTCGGACAGTACTCTATCGGAGTAATCGGAGCCGGAAGACATACTGGTGTCACCCATCTGTGTGTATGGATGGCAAATTATTTAACCGGGGCATGCCATAAAAAGACCGCTGTTCTGGAGTGGAATAACCATGGTGATTTTGAAAAAATGAAGAAGATCTGTATAAAAAAAACAGAAAACAAAACCCCTTTCCGGATTCTGGCGGCCGATTATTATGCGGCGGCCGATGCCGGAGTGTGGATGGACTGTATGAACCGCGGTTACAACAGGGTAATACTGGACTGCGGGGAGGCGGCCGAAAACCGCCTGTATGATTGTGCCCGCTGTGACCGGGTGGTAGTTGTCGGAAGTCTGACGGAGTGGCAGTTAACGGGCTTTCTGGAATTTTTGGAGCAGGAGGGCAAACCGGATACCAGCTGGATATATACTGCCGTGTTTGGCAGTGATCAGGCCAGAAAACAATTAGAAAAAAGGTTTTGCCGGAAAATTCTGAAGATTCCCCTTTCAGTAGATGCCTTTACGATCAGCCGGGCAGATATGTATTTTTTTGTTTCACTTTTAAATTAACGGGCAGGATGTCAAAACAAGGAGCCTTGTGTCACGCCTCGGTGGTATTTTGACATCCCTGCCGGGAAAGCTTGGTGATATGATTGAAACAGATACAGGATGAAGAGAATATCAGAAGATATCTTGAAGGACTAAAGAGATACAGAGAAAAAGGCATTCCCATTATAATTGACGGTGTGGAATCAGAACCGGCCGACTGGGAAGAAATTATAAAGGTCGGGGAAGACGGCGGCTTTTATATGGGAGATTATATTTTAACAGAGGAGGACAGCGAAGATAGTGAAGGAAAAAAAAGAAAACTAAAGGAAATCCGTTTTGATAAGGTTTATTACCGGTAACCTGATCTTAAGAAGAATTCCGACTCAGCCTGAATTAACAGCCGGTGTCTTTGTTTTACGTATAAGACACCGGCTGTTTATGAAAATTTAAGAGCATTCACGCCCTAATCTGTGTTATAATGTGGTAGGTTATTTTTAGCTTACACAGGAGGAAATGCAGATGAAGCGGTTTTTCATATCTGTTTTATTATTGATATTGGCGGCTGGAGCAGCGGCAGCAGGTGTTTTTTTATATTTCAGGTTTTCGCCGTCCGATAAGCAGGTGGATCCGGCCGCTTGGTTTGATGCTGCCGATGCGCAGGTGGCAATTGTTTTGGATAATGAGCTGGCGAGCGGGGCAAAGGGACGCTATATTAATGGTCAGACCTACCTGCCGCTTGGCTGGGTAAATGAGCACTTGAACGAACGATTTTACTGGGACAGCCAGGACGGCCAGATTATCTATGCACTGCCGGAGACCATTGTATATACAGACCAGACAGTGACCGGAAGCAGCGGCACTCCGCTGATCGTCTGCCAGGATGAGGAGGTATGGCTGGCACCGGAGCTGGTTAGTACATATACCGATATAAGGGTTTCCTTGTTTGATGAGGGTGCGGTTAAACGGGTGTTTATAGATACCGGAAGGGCTCCCATCCAAACGGCGCGTGTTAAGAAGGACGGCCGGATCAGGGTGCTGGGAGGTATTAAAAGTGCGGTGCTGGCGGAGATTTTAGAAGGCGGCGAAGTAAGTATTTTGGAAACGACGGAAAACTGGGCCAGAGTCCGCACCGCGGACGGTTATCTGGGTTATATACAGAATAAACTGCTGACAGAGCCGGTGGAACAGACCATTATCAGCAATTTTACAGAACCGGTCTACACCGGCATTTCGCTGGCCGAGCCGGTCGTGCTGGCCTGGCATCAGGTAACGGTGCCGGATGCCAATAAAGCGATGGAACAGCTGCTGGCCAATACGAAAGGGGTTAATGTGATTGCCCCAACCTGGTTTATGCTGACTGACAACAACGGCAATTATGAATCCCTGGCAAGCCGCGAATACGTGGATAAGGCTCATGCAAAGGGCATTCAGGTGTGGGCGGTTTTGGATAATTTTAATCAGGGAGAAAATGTCCGGTCGGAAATTTTATTTGCCAGTACACAAGCGCGGACAAAGCTCACTGAACAGTTGATGAAGGATGTAAAGACCTATGATCTGGATGGTATTAACCTGGATGTGGAGATGATTAAGGCCGAGGCCGGCCCTCATTATGTCCAGTTTATCAGAGAACTTTCCACATCCTGCCGGAAAGCGGGGATCATTCTGTCGGTCGATAATGCGATTCCAGTTGCCACTTCAATGTTTTATAACCGCGCGGAACAGGGGAGGGTGGCCGATTATGTGATTATCATGGGTTATGATGAACATACTTCCGGGGACGAAAAGGGTTCCAGTGCTTCCTATAATTTTGTAAAAGAGGGTATCAGGGATACACTGGCGGCAGTACCGAAGGAGAAAGTGATTCATGCAATACCCTTTTATACCCGCCTGTGGAAAACCGATGCGGAGGGAAAGACGACTAATTCGGCATTAGGTATCACGGCTGCCGAAAAATGGGTGAAGGATAATCAGGTGGAGTTATACTGGCAGGAAGAACTGGGGCAGTATTATGGAGAATTGACTGCTGGTAATGATGATTATCGTATTTGGCTGGAGGAAGAGCGATCATTGGCGAGGAAGATGGAGCTGATTTATGAAAATGACCTGGCCGGAGTGGCTGTTTGGAAGCTGGGTCTGGAACCGGCCGAAATCTGGAACGTTGTGCTTGCCGGACTGGAGGGCAGGGGTGGTACGTAAGTGTTTACTGCGGCTCTGTTTTGCGGTGGTTATCCTGCTGTCTGCCGGCTGCAGCAGGCTGACCGGATCAGGCGGCCCGGAAACAAGTAAAACACCCGAAACTGATACCGAAGCGATGTCAGAAGGGGAGCTTCCCACAATCTGGCTTGAACCAGCTACAACGGAAACGAACGCACAAGAAACAGAGCCGGAAGCCGGGACAGAAGCCGGAATTGAATGGGAGATGACGGCTGTTATTGCATCTGACATCCATTATATGGCCGGGGATCTGACCGACGGCGGGAGTTATTTTCAATATATGGTAGAACACGGTGACGGTAAGGTGGTTACCTATATAAAACCCATTACCGATGCATTTCTGGAGGAGGTGGTGCGCCGTAAGCCGGAAGTGCTTATTTTAAGCGGCGACCTGACACTGGACGGAGAAAAAAAGAGCCATCAGGGGCTGGCAGAAAAACTTAAGGGCGTAAAGGCGGCCGGTATACCGGTACTGGTAATCCCGGGTAACCACGATATTAACAACCGGCGGGCAGCAAAATACATGGGAGAAGAGCGGCTTCCTGCCGAGTTTACGACCCCAGGGGAATTTCTTGCGATATATAAGGACTTTGGATACGGAGATGCAATTTCCCGGGATCGGACATCGCTGAGCTATGTGTATCAGTTGGATGAATATAACCGCTTCCTGATGATGGATACATGTCAGTATCAGCCGAATGCAAAAGTGGGCGGTGCCATTCTGGCAGATACCTATGATTGGATTGAAGCTCAGCTGGAGGCAGCCTGGGATGAGGGGATGAATATAATTCCGGTGGGGCACCATAATCTGCTGGATCAAAGTGAAATTTATGTGGATGACTGCACGATTGAGCACGGAGAACAGCTGGCAGATATGCTCAACGACTGGAGCGTGCCTTTATTTTTAAGCGGCCATCTGCATGTACAGCATGCCAAACGATCAGAATACGGATACGGTATCTGGGAGGTGGTAACCAGCTCGCTGGCGACGCCCGCGTGCCAGTATGGGATACTGAAATTCCGGGATGACGAAAGCTTTGGATACCACACTCAGGCGGTTGACGTGAAGCGCTGGGTGGTGGAGCACAACCGAAAGGAAAAGGATTTGCTGGAGTTTGATGCCTTCAAAGAACCTTTTTTGCGGCGGGTATTCTATAATCAGTCTTATGATGAGCTGTCAAAGCTTAAGAGTTTGACAGAAAAACAGCGGCAACTGATGTCTGAGTTTTATTCAGATTTAAATTATCATTACTATCAGGGAACCACATACGGCATAAGAACGGCGGCACATAAAGATCCTGCGTTTAAGCTGTGGGAGGAGGAAGGAAGCGTAACGCAGCTGGGCGATTATGTGCGGTACATTATAGAGGATGCCAAATGGAATTATAATTATTTAGAAACAGATTAAAAATCCCGGAACGGTTCTTTTTCCATGCCTGTTTTACTATACTTAATAAGAGCTTATGAAAATAGGTGATAAAAACAGTGAGTAGACGGAAAATGGAATTATTAATGGGGCTTGCGCTGCTGCTGGGCGTTTTTTTGATATCCAGGCACGCCGGGATGCTTGTGTCCGGGCAGAATGTAACGGCAAAAAGGGCAAAGCCGGTGGTGGTGATTGACAGCGGTCATGGCGGCAATGATCCGGGTAAGATCGGTATCGACGGCAGTCTGGAAAAAGACATTAACTTAAAAATTGCCATGCAGTTAAAGACGTATTTGGAAGCATCAGATGTGGCGGTGGTAATGACCCGTGAGGATGACAGCGGTCTGTATTCTGAAAGCGACAGCCAGAAGAAGATAGCCGATATGCGCAACCGCTGTAAGCTCATAGAAGAAGCCAATCCGGCGTTGGTTATCAGTATTCATCAGAACAGCTTTCATGATGAAGCAATATCCGGTGCCCAGGTGTTTTACTATAAAAATTCTGATAAAGGAAAAAGGCTGGCAGAAATCATCCAAAAGAGGTTTGATTTCGTGCTGGGCGACAAAAACAGACGGTTGGCGAAGGCGAATGATAATTACTATCTGCTGCTGCACGTAACTGCGCCGTTGGTGATAGTGGAGTGCGGTTTTTTGTCCAACTGGAAGGAAGCGGCGGCTTTAAACCAGGAGGATTACCAGAAGCGGATTGCCTGGACGGTACATATGGGAGTTATGGAATATTTGAATACCCAGTCGTGAATATATAAGGGATTCCGGCAGTTTGGACATATCAAAATCTTAATTTGTCTACCATTTGTCAACAATTATTTTGAGAGGTAGACAAATTAAGCGAATTTCTCATAGGTGTCCACGGCATTTTGATCTCCATGTTCCACATCAAAAATATAGTATTTCATCGTTGTTTCAATATCAGAATGTCCTAATCGTTTTTGTATAATGGCAGGATTTGAAATGTGTGTAGCCAAAATAGTAGCGTGCGTGTGTCTGAGTGAGTGGAAATGGAACTCTTTAATTCCAAGATCATAATGTATGATCTTCATAGCGTTTTTCATGCTTTTAGATGTATAGAATTTCCCGTTCTCTTGCCTGCAAACAAAGTCAATTTCATCTTTGCTTAAAACCTCTTGTGTAATTACAATTTCTGAATCTGATGGATAATGCTTATAATAGTATTCTCTATACTTTAGCCGGTTTTCAGACTGGCGTTCCTTTTCAGTAGTTAAAGCGGAACAGAGCGCATCCCCGAATTTTATTGTTCGGTATGAGGTCGGTGTTTTTAATGGAGAAAAGCACCAGCACCCCGAATCATAAGAAAGTTGCCTGTGGATAGCAATGGTTTTATTCTTCATATCAATGTCCGGCCATGTTAGACCAAAACATTCATTTAAGCGAACGCCAGTATAATATCCGATCATAAAAGGCATGTAAAAGTTAGAGCCGGGCGGGAAGTGCGATACAATTTTAAGATAATCATCCCTTGTGACAATGTATTCTTTTTTTGGTACTTTTTTATATGCTGGTAGACGCACCCCCAACATAGGGGAAGCGGTAATATACCTGCACGGTGATACTGCATAGTTTAGAGAGCTGGAAATACATGATTTAATATACTTTACTGTATTCTTTGACAAACCCTTTTCTTTTAGACTGTTGACAAAATCTTGTAAAATATCACTACTCAAGGATTTTAAACGATATTTTCCAAGTGCCGGTTTAATGTGTTTTTCTATAGCGTTCTTATAGCCGTTCTTTGTATTAACGGTACCGTTTATTAAAATGTGCTTATCATACCAGTAATCAAGATAATCTGAAAAGCTGATTTCGGAAGGGATGAATCTTTGTCCGGCATTATTGTATTCGGCTTTGGCTTTTGTGCCGGCATCAATAGCTTCTGCCTTTGTTCTAAAGCCACCTTCAGTAAAGCGATTGCGCTTGCCGTTGACTTTAGCTCCTTCAAATCCATATTCCCATGTCTTTCCACGTTTGCGTGCCGTTACTTGCCCCATTATATCATCCTCCTTTAAAATAGGTATAATAAAAATATCATACCGGATTTGACAGCTGGTGTCTGGAATGATGCAATGTATTTGATCAAATCACTTGTATCAGCACAGCCCGGTATGAATTATGTGAAAGTCTCCTGCGTCCACCAAGAACAGGAGTCTTTTATTTTATTGAACGATTTCCAGTATGCATAGCTTCGGATAGAAATATATTATATAGTTATCTAATTTTGCTACGCCAAAATACTGTAAATGGTAATGAATTAATGCTTTTCTTAGATATTCTTCAGTGACATTCAGGTATTCTGCAAAGGATCGCAGATTGGTACATCGATTTTTATAGCCATTTATGATACCGATTAATCCAACTTTTCTATCATACTCAGTAATTCTTTCCACTTTCATAATTATTGCAACCTCAATTCTAATAGCTCTTTAGGGTTACCGGTGCATAAACAAAACTGCTCCTTTGTATACCCTTGGTATACTTCCAACAATTCATCTGATATAAGCAAGTACGCAGCAAAAAGATTAGCTCGCCTCTCTATTTTTGAACTAAGTAGGAACGTTTTATTGCGCATAAAATAGCAATTTGCTTTCCCATCCAGGATGGCATGTCCCAATTCGTGAGCCATAACCACGAACAAATCAACCTTGTCCAATTTATCACTTAAAAAGATGTATCTGTGATTCTTTAAAAACATATAACACCCCTCGTGCTTGCAATTGCCAATCTGATACAGAATACCTAGGTTGTCAGCAAGCTCAAAGGGGTCAGAAGTTCTGTATTTTCCTATGCAATATGCCACAAGCCGTTTTACCTTCTCCTTCTCGCTCGTAACAATCATCACCTACTTTTTGTATTTTTTTGGAGTGTATTTCTCCTTATTAATTAATTTTAGTCTACGCAATGCGATTTCTAATTCATCCTTAAATAGCTCTGCTGCCTCTGGATCGAGATCTTCTCCATCATAGGCAGCCGGACCGTATTCCCTACTAGACAACTTCTCCATAATAGATTTTAAGTCTTTGGCTATATCTCGCTCATCCCGTGAGTTGATTGTTGGCACTCTTTCCTCCGTTCCACTATTTAAATACTCTGCTGAAACATCAAGATAATTAGCTATTACGAATAATCTGTCGGATGGGAATTTACCTTCTTTTAATTTACGAATATACCCGTTAGAAAAACCACAATCTTTTTCTAGTCTTGAGATGGGGATTTTGCGTTCTTTACAAATTTTCTTTACTAATTCTACGCTATCCATATTGCCTCCTATGATAGTTCGACCAAAGTCTAAAAAAACCTTGACAAAATAGAGATAGCTCCTTATAATATAGACATGACATAGAGTTAGGTCTAAAAAATATAGAGGATAATCTCAATAAATGGTGGTGCTTTTATTTTAGATTATTCTCTATGAAATGTCAACAATAAATTTAGAATTATGGCTAAAGAAAGGAGGGGAGGTATGAAATCGATTCTCAAAATAATTAAATCCTATTGCGACAATAATAAAATATCAATAAGTGCGCTAGAAAAAAAAGCCGGAATCGGTAACGGAACAATTAGTAGATGGGAAAACTCAAAACCTAATCTTGAATCGCTTGAAAAAATATCCGATGCGACAAGTATTTCGTTAACCGATCTCTTGAAGTAATCCAAAATTTTGTTCGATAAACTATATACATAACAGGTTAGGTTGTCAATGGGATAAGTTATGGAAAGGAGGATGAGCAATGGTAAAGGCTTACGAACCTCTTTACACCGTTAAAGAGGTTGCGAAAATCTTGAAAATCAATGTTAATGCAGTCTACGCTTTAATTAGTGAAGGAAAGATTCCGTGCCTGCTTTTAGGTTCTAAAAAGGTCAGAGGATCTGATCTGGAGCATTTCATCGAACAATACCTGGCAAAATCGCCAGAAGATAGGCATAGGGAAAATGATATTACATAATAAAAAGCCAGCATAAAGGAAAGGAGAAAACCAATTGAACGATTTAAGAAAAACAACTATTACAACATTGGAAGTAGCTGAAATGATGGAAACGGATCACTGGAAACTGCTGAGGAAACTTGAAGGTGACAAGAAGTCGGCAGGAATTATCAAAATTCTTAACGACAACAATTTCGTGGTGGCCGATTATTTTATTAAATCTGCTTATGTGGATGCGAAAGGGGAAGAGCGCCCCTGTTATGAAGTTACCCGCCTTGGCTGTGATTTCCTGGCAAATAAATCTACAGGCGAAAAAGGTGTGCTATTTACCGCCAGATACGTAAAGCGATTTTATGAACTGGAGAATAACAAGCACTACATAGCCGCAACTCCAACGGAACATCCGGGAGAAGTAGCAAAGCTGTTAAGGGTAACATCCCGGCACATGGAGAAACAGGGATCTGAACCTTACGAGGTTGCTGAGAACGCAAAACTGATCTGTGAACAGTACGGAATTATGTTATCTCCAAAGTTTGTAAAAGTACCGGAATATGTGCAGATGAAAATGGCAGATTTTTTGTACAGGGATACCCCATGACCTGCCGCACCTGCCGTAAGCGCCGCTGGTGCATGGAGCAGAGCCGGGGGTATCCGTGTCGGGGGTACATAGCGAAAGAACAGGAGAAAGGGAGGAGATTGAGCAGTTCGATTGATGGGCACATAAAATAAAGGTATTAGGTTAAACAGAGGGAGGCTTCATGGAACGGATTAAAATATGCTCACTGATTCTAATAACTTTCATCGTTGTGGGGACTACACAGAATTGGACCGTAGCAATAATATTGTTCTTATTTCACCTATGGATTCTGACAAAAAGCTAATTGATGATTTTTTTAGCCCATTTACTCAGCATCCCCATTATGACCATAGACAAGACAAAGAGGAAGCATCCGGCAGCCAATTTAACAGTTTTGGCAATAGAGGTATCAGATGCATCTATGAAAAGAAAAATAAAAAGAAAGTGAATGGGAGCGATGCTAATAAAATTCGAAATCATAAGTACGATTTTTGCCGTTCTTTGTTCGAAAGTCATTCTTTCGAAAAGGGTTATGAAATTTTCCGAAGGATAACCCAGTGCGTATTTAAGAAGTTCGTAGTCAGTAATAACCTGATGTCGCATGGTTTCGAGAGTACGCAAATAATCAGTACCAGACGTAAGTTCGTTGCTTAGCTTTTTCTGTAAGGTATGCATTTGTGGAAAAACAAACAAATAATGCCTGTCCAATATACTAACGATTTCCTGATTGCATACATGTACCTGTTCGCGGGTTGCTTCTTCGGGTACATCTTTAAAAAGCTTAAATAAAGGGAGGTATACATTCTCTAACTGGGTTTGCTTAATTTTAATTCTATCAGGCTTTGCAACACTATATTTTGTTATGCGATATGTAAAAAAAGAAGCAATGACAGTACCGAATAAAGTCATAAGGTTGTTGTGGTTGAGGATTTTTAGGACAAATTCCTTCATGGCGATAAGCGCATCATACATAATTATATGTCTCCTTTTT
>Ga0153999_1000479_pt1 | contig 17628 bp, 13 predicted proteins | sample TSNC083MetaG_FD_104675 | JGI IMG/M metagenome (GOLD analysis project Ga0153999, IMG submission 104675) | Attine ant fungus gardens microbial communities from North Carolina, USA - TSNC083 MetaG | ecosystem: Host-associated > Fungi > Mycelium > Unclassified | place: USA: North Carolina, Lumber... | reverse complement strand
TTATTTTATCATACCAAACAAAATCTATCTACATTATTTCCAATACTCTTTCGATTAATAACATTAATAATATATGCCGGAAAAGCACCGGTTTTCACCAGTGCTTCTCCTTTCTCCATTATTCTGCTGCCCGAACAGGGATTGTCACAATCAGTTAATGCTGCTTAGCAGTTTTGTTGCTATGTCTGCAAGCTCTTTTGTGCTCTGCTTAAAACTGTCATCTATCCAACAGGATAAAACCGAGATAATCGTTGAAATAATGAATGATTTCAGGTAACTATTGTATTCATGCATACCTAATAGTGTTTTAAATTTATACTTCCGATAAGAATATTCCAAAATTTCCACCATGCTCTCTTCTAACATGTAAAATATGTTTTGCTTTTTCAAAAGGATCAGAACATCTTGTGAAATCGGAAATTCCGAAAAGAGATTGCTCAAATTCTCAGCAAAGTTTTCTGTATCTGGATATTTTTCAGTAAAATCCAAAAATCTTGAAGAAAAATAATAATTCAAGACATCACTTTTGTATGAAAAATGCCTATAAAATGTCTGTCTTGCAATATTAGCCTCCTGACAAATCTGAGTAATTGTGATTTCGCTGTAATTCTCTTTCTTCAAAAGGGAAAGCAGAGCGGCTGCCATGGCTTCCTGTGACATATGCACTTGTATGTGATTGTTTTTATTCATCATGTTACACTTTCTATGAATTTGTCCAATGCCTGGTGATTTGTTGAATTACATACTGCTCTATGTTATTATAATTCAAACAGGAAGGCATGGCAACTATCACATTGACATAACACAAAAGGAGGTAACCTATGGGTATTTTGCAAGGAAGAAAAGCCATTATCGTGGGCGCAAGTTCAGGCGTGGGTTATGGCGCTGCTCTTCGCTTTGCACAGGAAGGAGCAGATGTTATTGCAGGAGCCAGACGTCTTGAAAAACTGGATGAACTGGTGGCAGACGGAAAGGAGCGGGGGTTTCCCGGTACTATCACACCTGTTGTTTGCGACATCGCAAAGGACGAAGACCTTGACAATATGGTCAATACCTGTGTCAGTAAGTATGGACAGATTGATATTCTTGCCTGTATAGCGCAGGGAGGCCTTTTCGACCAACATGGTATGCTGGAAACCACACCGGAAAACGCCATGTTGTTTTTTGAACAGGGTCCGGTATATTCTATGAAAATGATTCAAAAATGCTTTCCACATATGAAAGAAAAGCATTACGGAAGAATTCTCCTGTGTGGCTCCGGCGCGGGGGCTTCCTATGTTGAACATGCCTGCGGATACAGCATGGCAAAGGCGGCAATCATCAGCCTCAGCCGTATGACGGCACATGACCTTGGTCCCTATGGCATTGTTACCAACTGTTTCCTGCCCGTATCACAGAGCGATGCATTCTCAGACCCTGACAGCCCGGGCGGGAAGAAATATTTAGCAATGATGGAGCAAGCGATCCCCATTCATCATTTCGGAACCCCTTATGAAGATGTAAGCCCGCTTTTGGCATTTTTGGCAAGTGAGCAGAGCAACTATGTAAACGGTCAGTGTATCAGTATATGCGGCGGATGTTTCAATCCGGTTTAAAGAACACCACCCGGCATACCGCGTGCGCGAATGGAAATTAATTCTTTTATCCCCCTGTCACCATGACGGGGGAATGTCAAGTATCCCCGACGAATAAGAATTAAGACACAGGCATTCAAAGTCATGTGCTGCCTCTTTCTACAAGTCTACAAGGAAACAGCCTGATTTTATCTGTTCGCTCTACACCATTATTAATATCATCAATGTACTGCACGGCAGCGTGAATCATACCGATATTATCGTGTTCAAAAGTTGTAAGATCAAACACGTTCCAAGCGCTCATTTGTATGTTATCAAAACCAACCACCGCTACATCTTGCGGTACACACAAGCCCAGTTCATTTCTTATAAAACACATCGCGCCAATCGCCAATGCATCACTGTCACAAAATACCGCAGTAGGGTGCGTTTCACCAGTCATCAGTTCCTGCGCCGCGCGCGCACCCTCGTAATAAGAATATGATTCACAGTATACCAATTTGGTGTCTGTATACCCCAGCTCAGCAAGCCTTCCTAAAAAACTTTTTGTGCGAGTGCTGCCCTCGGTAAGTACGATACCGGGTCCGGTGATAGTTCCAAATGAGCGATGACCTTTTTCAACCAGATAATTAGCGAGCGAGCGACATGCTTCGGAGTTATCCGAACAAACGGAAAACATATTTTCATGAATAAATGCGCGATTGAATATAACCACTGGCATCTTTATTTTTCTAATAAAATCACGAACCTCTTTGGAAATTACCGCATATAGAACAATGACACCATCAACTTGATAGCTTGCGACATCATCAATAACCTCTTCCATATATTTTTTGTGTTCTTCTTCCGTTTCAATATAAAGCACTTGCTTTTTTTCTTTACGTAAATACTGAACCAGCTGCGATAGAGTTTCGTGCACAAAAGGATTCTCGGATTTTACCGATACTACGGCAATAATATTCGTTCTATTGGATGACAGACTGCTCGCCAGCACATTTCTCTTATAGCCAAGCTCTTCTGCGGTATTTTTTACACAATCAATCGTTTTCTGCGAAAAGTTGGTTTTTCCTGCGAGAATACGAGAAACGGTCGCCTGAGAAACACCTGCTACTCTTGCGACATCGACTGCAGTTACACGTTCAGACATATTTGCCCTCCTTAGCCTCCATGTTAGATTTCCTTAAATTATAAAGGAAATCTGCTAAAATGTGAAGAGCTTAATGTATGTGTAAACGAATATTGTTTACAACGTCGAAATGAAACATGCAATTATTTCAGTAGTTTGGCAGCCTGGCTTACAAGAGCACGAGATTTCACAAACAACTTTATTACAGCCGCAACTCGATTTTGCATTTGTTCTGATGTGTTCAGTGTACCTATGCGCTCCAGCATGTGAATCCCATTTTGGCAAAATTGCTTTTCCTGGTGTTCAACATCATGCTGTATCATCGAAAGATTTTCATGCAGGCTACATAATATTCCCCTTGCTTCTTTGGGATTGGTTTGAATCAGCCGGCCTGTTTGTACAGCTTTGATTAGGCTGTCTGGTGGAAAACCTCCAGGCCATGCATTGTTAATCAATTGATACGCCATTGAGAGCCGATTTGCTGCACCTGTCACGCCATTGATCAACGGAACCCATCTCGCCTCGTTCCATATCGCATTAACCGTGATTTGCTTTGCAGAAGATTGCTTTGATGATCGGATATGAATTGAAAAGTCGTGGCAATCGTACCACCAATACGATTCTGCACAATTCACTTGAGTAACGGCGATTCCGTTTACAATCACCGCATCAGCGGGTATCACCCCAAGCAGGATAACCTCAACGTGACGATCGTCCTTAATTTCTTCCATAGTACTCTCAACAGCATCAACTGTAATGCAGATTGAATTGTCGTCCCAAGTTGCAGAGACATGCGTTTTACAAACTCCAATATCTTCTTCGTAGTCACGACCGTTTCCATCGTCGTCATAAATAGAATATTCACTTGTACCACTGCCGGTCGCGGGAGCGATTCGCAGACCAAGAATATCAGATTTCTCATTAATTCTTCCTGTATGCAGTTGAAGTGGAACAATAGACCCTGCTTTTTGTAAAACAGGGATTTCTGAAAGCAGATAGCTCTGCACATGCACACCAGGACCTTCAATAAGCGTCCCGGTCGATAAATCGTACCATTCTTCGGGCGGAATCCAAATAGTTTGATCGGCAACGCAGCGATCTTTTTCCACAGGAACAAAAATGGGCGCGGCAATCAGATTTTCACCAAAAGCATATTCTTCAGGGTGATTGTATGCCTCCGGCTGCTGTGGGTAGTCCAAATATAAGGCGTGCAGAAACGCGACGCCGCTGTCGAATGCGCACCGGGCTTCCGTATAGATATAAGGCAGCATAGCGTGGCGATGCAAAAAGGCGTCACGCATTATGCTCGCATTGGGTTCAGGGTATGCCCAGATCAAACGCTCTGCTTCCGGATTTTTACTACAGTGTGTACGCATCACAGGTGAGAACAGACCAAATTGAATCCAACGCGTATACAGTTCTTTTTCTACAGGTCCCGGATAATGCCCGCCGAGATCATGACTCCAGTATGCGGAACAAGCATTGGCCGATTGGGCGGTAAAGCTCATTTCAAAACGAAGTGTTTCCCAGCAGGAAAACACATCACCCGAAAACTGAATGGGATAACGATGGCAACCGAGACCACCCCAACGATGCAGACAAAGCGGTCGCTTCCCTTGCCGCGCAAGATCAACATCAAACACATAAGCCATCCACGTGATATTATGGAGACCGGGCAAATTTGTCATATTGCCATCAATGTGATCATTCCACCAAAAGTCATTGCCCAGTGCATCCGTAGGATGGTGCATAAATTTCATGTTGCTTTCAGTAAATTTTTTATCCGTTATATTTAACGGAATGTATTCCCCCTCGGCTGGATCTTGCCCCATAGCATGACACATGTCAGCGTAGCGATCTTCATGAGGCTGAACACCTTGGGACGGGTGAAGGTTCAATCCTACACTTACACCGCGACGGTGCATTTCATTATAGAAGTATTTCGGTTCGGGAAACAGCAGACGATTCCAGCTGTAGCCATGAAATCCGATTCCCCGACCTGACTGATCCAGCGTGCCTTTCAGCCATTCTTCCACATAAGCCCTATGCCATTCGAGGTCCAGGACAAATACATCCAACGGCAATCCTCTGCTATGAAAGGCATCAACTAAGTCGACGGCTTCCTTATCACAATAAATTGTATATCGGGACCACCATATGCCAAAAGCATATTTTGGCGGAAGCGCAATACGTCCAGATAGCTTAACATAATCACCAAGCAATCTGCGATAATCACGACCGTAAGCAAACAGATACCAATCCTGGCGCTCCCCGAATTGGCGCGAGGTAACCCAGGGCAATTGGCTTTCTTCTCCGCTTTCAAACGAAAAATCGCTGTCATCAAACAAATATCCGTCAGAGTCATCTATCAAAATCCAACCGTCTTTTGATAAAAGACCCGGGTGTATCGGTTCCTCATTCATGACATAGGCACGGTCGCTTCGCGGCTCATGTAATTTATTGCCTTCCCACCAGTCCAATGAGCGATTTGTACCGCCAAGATTTCCTTTGTCATCCATGCCGGGCCGCCACTGGAAAGGCTCACCATCTACGATAAATTGAACCGACAAAGTATCGTCAGTGAATTTCCCGTCACCGGTCGGCTTATAGCTCAATTTCAATTCCTCGGTTTGAATGCATACACCACCGTTTTCTTTGTACACGGTAAAATCCGGAACCGCGAGATGCCGGTGCAGGAATATGAATGACGAGCGATCTTCAAAAATACTGTCTTGCGTCCATTCCATGCGGATGAGCGCTGATGTAAGGACAGTAAAGCGTGCCTTTTTGCACTGTACTATAGCTGCCGTATCCGCCACTGGATTATATTTTTCTGAAGTAATATTTGTTTTTAGGGTACTGGCAGACTCGTATTGATTAGACATAAAAAACCTCCTTATCGTTTTTATTCACATCAGGCCCGGCTTCAGCTATACATGCGTATGCACACAGGACTACCTACAGATATGGTATGCAGAATTTCCAATGCACCGCTTTGGGCATCTATGCGGAACACAATTATGTTGTCGGTATCTTGATTGGCGCATAGCAGATAACGCCCGGTGGAGTCAATCGCAAAATTGCGCGGTGTTACTCCACCGCAGGGCTGACAGCCGACATAGGTGAGTGTGCCTGAACTGGCATCAACTGAATAGCAGACGATGCTGTTATGCCCCCTGTTTGTACCATATAAAAAATTACCATCCGGGGTGAGATGTATATCCGCAAAAGCGCAACCGTCCCCCCTCACGCCTGATGGCAGGGTAGAAATAGTCTGCAATTGTTTAAATAAGCCTTGTTCTACATTGTACAGCAACACCGATACCGTATTATTCAATTCGTTTGCAACATAAGCATGTTTCCCTGCGTTATCAAAACAGCAAACGCGCGGTCCCGCTCCGCTGCCCGTGAAAAATTCCGGTTCCAACGCGGGCGTTAGTACAGGAAATTCCGCATTTACATGGTAGCATAGCAGTCGATCTGTACCCAGTTCAACGACAAACGCAAATTTTCCATCCGGTGAAAATACGGTAGAATGGCAGTGCGGGCCTTTTTGGCGGCTTGGATTGCTTCCATGACCTTTGTGCTGCATAAACTGTTTTTTTGTGCCGATGGCGCCGTCTGACATGATAGGATAAACACTGAGGCTGCCGCTCATATAGTTGGATACACAAAGATGAGTACCATCAGGAGTAATCGCCACGTGACAAGGGTCTGTACCGTATGAAGGTTGTGCATTGACAAACTCAAGTTCTCCGTTTATTAAACGGAAACTGCTGACAGCGCCGCTCTCTTCTCCATTATATTCCTCAAGCTCATTAACAGCGTATAACATCGTATGTGCATTATTTATTACAATGTAAGACGGATTTTTAACTCCTTTAGCCACAGAAATCTGTTGTATCGCTGCTGTATCCATATCCAACGAAAAATGATATATTCCTTCGCCTTTCCCGACAAAGGTTTCTCCGGTTCCAAACAGAATAGGACAGGAATATGTCCCCACAAAAACACTTATTTTCTTATTCATTATTTATTAATCCTTTCTCAAACGGCGCTTGCTTTTCTCTGTTGCTCTTTGAAAAAGGTCTCGGAGCCGGAATCGAGCAATATGGCAACGACAATAATTACTCCTTTGGCAATCCATTGAAGAAAAACACTGACGCCGCATAGGTTTAAAATATTGCTAATGATTCCAATGATGATACAGCCAACAATGGTTCCGCCTACTTTTGCTTTTCCACCATGCATAGGCGTTCCACCAATAGCAACCGCCGCAATGGAGTCAAGGGTAAATAAATCGCCTGCCGAAGGAACTGCCATACCAACGCGGCCCGTCAGCACGATTGCACCCAATGCGCAACACAGCCCAAGTGCTACAAATCCGGATACTTTAATAAAGAATGTGTTAATACCAGAAACGCGTGCAGCATCCTTATTCCCACCTGTTGCAAGCACATGGCGACCGTATTTTGTTCTGCCAACTAAGATTGAAATGACTAGCGCAACTGCCAATGCAAATAAAATGGAAATGGGAATCACACCGAATATCAGACCCTGTCCGATAAATTTTACATTGCTGCTTAGTCCGGCCACTGTAGTGCCTCCGCAAATCAACGATGCAAGACCATTATAGATTTGTCCGGTTGCCAACGTAAGTATGAATGGTGCAAGTCTAAACTTCATAGCTATGTATCCGTTGAGAAACCCGCACATGCAGCCGCATACTATCGTGATTATGACTGCAAAAATAAGTGGTGTGCGCAATGTACACAATGCAAAAACAATGCCCAGCAGACTAACCATATTCCCGCTGGACAGATCCATGCTACCGGTTCCCAATAACACCGTGTAGCCCAGTGCAATCATAAGACTTGTGGAAATCTGCCGCGCCACGGAGCTGAAGTTGGCATAGCTAAAAAACATTCCCCTTGTTATTGGCTGCGCAATCAATACCATTAAAATTAAAATAAAAATTGCCTTATTATTCAAAAATATTTCTATGAATTTACTGGAATCAAATTTATTACTGCTTTTCATTTTACAGGCCTCCTCTTTCATGATAAAGTACCAAAGGCATATGACATTAAACGATTTTCATCAAAGTCCTTACGAAGGCACTCGTGTACAATCCTGCCATGACGGATGACTTCGATTCTGTCGCTGATTCCCATGACCTCCGGAAGTTCTGAGGAAATTACGATCACAGCTTTTCCGGCAGCTGCAAGCTTTCCAATAAGTTTGTATATCTCTGCTTTTGACCCTACATCTATCCCGCGGGTCGGTTCATCCAAAATCAATAGATCCGGCTGTCCCGTGAGCCATTTTGCAAAAATAACTTTTTGTTGATTTCCACCAGAAAGCTGGCCGGCATCTTGATTTGGGCCAGTCACTTTAATAGCCAGCGTATCGGCCATCTTATGAAAGCTTTCCCGTTCTTTTTTCGTATCAACAAGCACTCCGTTTGGCGTAAATTTGTCGAGATAAGCAATGCTTGTGTTGAATTCCACACTTAGCATATGAATAAGCCCCATACGCAATCGGTCCTCCGTGACCATTGCCATACCGTTTTTGATGGCCTCCATCGTGTTTTTGTTGCGAATTGCCTTTCCGTGCATAAATATCTGACCGCCATCAAGTTTTGTAATACCAAATACGGCCTGCATGATCTCGGTACGGCCAGCGCCCATAAGACCACAGAATCCAAGTATCTCTCCCTTATGCACCTTGAAATTTACATTCTCAAAGACCCCAATCTGTCGCAGATCTTTCGCTTCAAAAATCACATCGCTAATCGGCACTTCTTCCTTCGGATAAAGATTTTCCACCTTTCGTCCGACCATTTTCTGCACAAGCTCCTCCGTGGTAATACTCTTAGAGGGATTTGTATCAATATAGTGTCCATCCCGAAACACGGTGATATTATCGGAAATCTCCATCAGTTCGTCCAACTTGTGGGAGATGAATATAATACCCTTCTGCTTTTTGGCGAGGGCACGAATGATTGTGAACAAGGTTTCAATTTCCTTGTTAGTGATGGCTGAGGTCGGTTCATCCATTATGATAACGTCAGAATCGTATGAGCATGCCCGGGCAACCTCGACAAGCTGCATACTGGCTATACTTAGCCTTCCGCATTCCTCGCCCGGATCGATACCTTCAATACCCAGCTGCTCCAGTAAATTTTTTGTTGCTTTTAGCCGTTTGACATTACTGATTAGCCCACGAGATTTGAAATTGTTTTCACGGCCAATCCAGATATTCTCGGCAACAGAAAGGGTAGGGATCAATGTGAGTTCCTGATGAATCATCGCAATCCCTTTCCGCAGCGCCTCACCCGGGTCTTTTGCCTGATATGGCTCCCCCTTAAATGTAATGGAACCAGCATCCGGTTTGTACATTCCCAGTAAAATCTTCATCAGTGTGGATTTTCCCGCCCCGTTCTCACCAATCAATGCCAGCACTTCGCCTCGATGAAGCTGCAATTGGACTTTGTTTAATGCCACTACACCGGCAAAATATTTTGTGATTCCATTTGCGTCCAGAAGTAATTCTTGTGTGGTCACCCAAGCGCCCTCCTTTTATTTCCAGTTTTGATTATGCCGAGAGGAACTCTTTCTTTCCTCCCGGCATTCTGTTTTCTACTTCAACGTATCTTTTGTCACCAGCATCAGTTGTGGCGGTGTGATATTTTGCTCTACGGATTCGCCATTGGCCAGCTTTGTTGCCAACGACAAAACCTCTGCCGTTTCAGCATCCACATCACGTGCACATGTAGCGGCCATTTGACCGGAAAGCAGATATTCATCACTTGCTTCAAGATAATCTGTACCGACAACGCAGAATGCATCCATGTCTACGCCGGCAGAGTTTAGCGCCTGAATAGCGCCTAATGCCATAGCATCGTTAAATGCATAAATCGCATTCATTTCTGGATAAGCTTGTAACCAATCCTCTGTAACCGACATCGCCTTGCTTGCGTCAAAACTAGCTTCTGCCGTTGCAATGATATTGAGGTCAGGGCAAGCTTCCAGTAATCTATCAATGCGCGGTTGTGTGGTCTGCATGGAGAAACTCCCCACAATGATTCCAATATTCAGCTTTTTGGTAGAATCCGCATTTAGCAGTGACTGGAAATATTCTCCGCATACAGTACCAGAGGTAACCATCTGGCCGCCAAACCAGCAGTCATATACGTCTGTGCCAGCCGCAAAATCAATGATAATAGATGGTATGCCCGCATTGTGAATTGCTTCTATGCCAGGTGCAGCCACATCTGTGTTTGTTGGTGTAACAATAATTACATCCGGCTTTTTCAAAATTAACGAATCTATATCTGCAAGCTGTTGGTTTGCATTTCCGTTTGCGTTCGTGGAGATAATTGTGTAGCCGGCGTCTTTGACTTTCGCTTCAAGGCTGGCAAGCCAATTTACACGCATCTCATCCGCAGCGTTCATAGCAACACCTACCGTGATGCTTTTAGTGCTTTCGTTTTTGGGTGTCTCAGATTGCATGGTGTCCGTGGTGCTGCTGATTGAGCCTTCACTTTTTGATGCAGCTGGCGCAGTGTTACTGTCTGCAGTACCTCCACAGGCAGTGAAACCGAGGGAAATCACTAATGCGAGGATTAAACTGGCTACTTTTTTCATAACGACTCTTCTCCTTTTGTTTTTTTAATTGTGGATATAATAGCGCTATATTATGTATGCGTATGCATAATAACATATATTCATTTATTTGTCAATATTTTTCATAAAATATAAATATTTTTGTATATATTCGACAAATATGTTTATCCATAATTGTGATTTAATACAATTTCTTAATGTTATTGCTTCATTTAAATAAATATATTTCAAGCAAAGATTCTTTTCATTATTTTTGTGTAGGCATTTTTCTCGTAAAGAGATATTATTTGTGCATACGAATACGCAACCCTGGGGGGAAGTCATTATGAAGTTGAAAAGCCAGAAAAGCACCGGCTTTCACCAGTACTTTTCCCTCACCATTATTATCCACTAAGTTTCTTCAATATACTTAAGCCCTTCCACATCCGTCGCAAGGTAATCATTGTCACAATTCCATTCTCCTCGCACTTCCCTGTTTTGGAAATCCGCAGCTCAATCTCCTTCATTTCGTGAATACGGCATTGCTCCACAAACCGGTTCAGTACCTCGGTTCCGGTAAAGCTTGTGTACACATGGAACGCTTAGAACTTGTTTTTATCATCTCGCCCGCTTAAACCGTTTTTTAAGCGTCTTCACCCCATCCCCTTGGGTCAGGAACAACGCGACACCGGATATCGCCATTAAAATCACCGAGTACACAAACGCCATTGCCTGCGCATTGGCCGTAGCCGTCTCATCACTGGCCGCTTTGATTACAACTCCCAATGGTTGATACAACGGGTGATACAGAAAAACCGTCAGATCATAATCAGCCAACAGATTATTAAAGTTCAACACAATTACCGACAGCACCACCGGCATAATCACCGGAATCACCACCCGCACCATCGTATATAATGTCCCGGCCCCCATACATTTGGCGGCTTCCTCCAGACTGCCCTCAATACTATAAAATGCCGCCTTAATCATCCGGAAAGAAAACGGCAATTTCACAATTACATATGCCAGCAGCAACAAAACAACCGTTCCAATCAACACCTGGTTCCCCATGATCAGCCGCGGCATGTCATAGGTAACCATCAATCCCAGGGCGATCAAGGTACTGGGGAGCAGCCACGGAATCAGGACACCATATTCAAAAAATAAATTAAATTTGCTTTTTGACTTATGAACGATACGAGCCACCGCAATCGCAATCACTGACACCAGCACCGCCGCTGCCAGAGAGTAGCAAAAGCTGATCAGATATGGCCGGAACGCACCCGCTCTTGTAAATAAAGCACTATAGTTTTCCAACGAAAGATTGGAAAAGGATATATTGCCGCTCTTAATTGCCAAAGAATCACTGAAAGAATATAATACAATCAGGCAAACCGGCGCCATGTAAATAAAAAACAAAAGATAGGCTACCACATGAGCCAGAACATTAGCCACTGGATTGGAAATTTTCTGCTTAGTTAATTTGGCCTTCGTCTTGGATACGGATACATAATTTCCACCTTTTTCCACCTTAGTCAAAATCGCCAGCAAAAGAATCGTTGCCAATCCCAGTAACACCGCCAGCAATGCCGCCACTTCCCGTGAATACGGTGATTTTGCAAACGTAATAATCATCGGATTGATCGTCTGGAAATCCGGACCGCCGACAATCAGCGGTGCCGACATTGCCCCCAAACCGGTTAAGAACGTCAGTATTGTGATCGCAAAGAAGGTTGGCTTTAAAGTCGGCAGCACCACTTTAAAGAAAATCTTCCGCCCGGATGCTCCCATATTTTTAGCCGCTTCAATTACATGATAATCCAACCCCTGAACCGCATTTGTCAAAAAAACGGCATGATTGGAGGTACAGGCAAACGTCATGATAAAAATAACCGCCGGAAAACCGGTAAACCAGTTGGCATCAAGACCAGGCATCACCATCCGGAGCAAACGGGTCAGTATCCCATTCGCACCATAGATAAATTTATAACCGGTCACCAGAACCACCCCGCTATATACCAGCGAAGTCATATATCCCATTTTTAAAAGCTTTGCTCCTTTGATTTCCCAATACTCAGTAAACAGCACAATCAAGGTTCCCACCAGATTGACTGTAAAAACCATAGAGACCGCCAGAATGAAACTGTTCTTCAAGCTTTTCACCGCCCGGGCCGAATGAATGACCTTGCCAAATACTTCCGTTGAAAACTCACCTTTTTTATAGAATACGCTAATCAGCAAATTAGCATTAGGGTAAATTACAAACGCAACAATCAGCCAAATCAGAACCAGCCGCAGCAGCAAGCCACCAAGCTGGACTTTCTCGCCTTTACCACCTATTTTTATTCTCTGCATATCAGTCCCTCCTTATGAAAACTGCATAATATCCTGCGGATTCATATACAGGTCAATGATTGTCTCCGGCTCACGAAAGGCACTTCCGTCATTCATCCGGATATACTTCACCGTCTGCCCCAAAACCTCAACATTATACTTGGTTAACACACCGTTATATTCATAATCTTTTACCACACCGGTTAATTTCACACTTCCTCTCTCGGGTGTCTGATGAAAACGTTCGATCCGGATAAATGCTTCCTTATGCTCGTCCAGGCCACAGTGCTGCTGTTCGTTAACCGCCCGGATCATCCCGTCATGAAGACAATTAATATCCCCAATGAAATCACAGACAAACTCCGAAGCTGAGTAATTATAGATTTCATAAGGCGTTCCCACCTGTTCGATAAAACCGTTATTGAATACGGCGATCCGATCCGACAAGGTAAGGGCCTCCTCCTGATCATGAGTAACATAAAGAGTTGTAATCCCCAAATCTCGCTGCAGGCGTTTCAGCTCGCCCCGCAGGCCGACCCGCAGCTTGGCATCCAGATTAGACAGCGGCTCATCCAGGCACAGGATATTTGGTTCCAGGACAATCGCCCGGGCAAGTGCCACCCGCTGCTGCTGACCGCCGGATAATTCCGCTACATTACGCTCCAATTGCATTTCGTTAATTTCAATCTTTTTTGCCACCTCATATACTTTTCTTCTTACTTCTTCTTTCGGCAGCTTCTTCACTTTCAGACCAAAGGCAATATTTTCGTATACCGTCATCGTCGGGAACAATGCATAGCTTTGAAATACCATTCCAATCGCTCTGTTTTCCACGGCTTCATGAGTAATATCTTTTCCGTTTACCACAATCTGGCCGCGGGATGGATTGATAAAGCCAACCAACGCGCGAAGAATCGTTGTCTTTCCGCAGCCCGAAGGACCCAGAAAGGTAAAGAATTCCCCCTCATTAACGCTTAAATTCAAATCCTTTATCGCTATAAAGTCGCCATATTTAATTTCAATATTTTTAAAGTCAATCATACCTTACCCTGCCTCCAATGCTCCATTTTAGAAAACGGTGCATAGCTGCTATGCACCGTCTCATCAGTTACTGGACAAACTCAAGTTCTACCTTCTCTACCCACATATCAATATTTTCGGCAACCAATCCCCAGTCAATATCCTGCGCATGCATTTCGGCCATAAAACCCTTAACATCATCACCGGCCTGCGCCAAAGCTTCCGGATGAGCCGCGATTGTCCCGAACTGTTCGCTCCATGCCGCCTGCACTTCTGCCGAACCAAACCAGTTAGCAAAGTCAATCGCAAGATCACCATTCGGTGTTGTTGACATGACCGCAACCTGCTCTACCACATAAGGTTCCCCAATTTCCGGTGTCATAACACCAAACGTATACTCCCGTTCTTTCTGATTCTGCAGGACACCGCTGCCCCACAACATTGACATCGGACGCTCACCGGAAATAACACTGCCCAGATAATCTTCACCCGGCACCTCGATATGAGCATTTTGGATATAACCCCTGACAACCTCCCAGCCCTCTTCGGAAATGCCCAGCTCACCGGCCGGATCGGCATATCTTACCAAAATACCCGACAAAACATTCTTCGCGGTGCCGCCATTCAAACCAAAAATGTTATATTGATCCTTATATTTGGGATCGGCCAGATCGGTCCAGTCTTTTGGCGGATCGGCCATCTCGTTGTTATAAACCAGCACCAACGGCTGCACTACAATTGGATAATAATAGCCCTCTGCATCGCCCAGGCTCATATCCACTTCAGATGCCCACTCCGGTTGATACTTCATCAGCAGATTTTCCGCTTTCAGTTTTTCATATTCAACCGTATTCAGGCCATACACCATATCCGCCAGCGCATTATTCTTCTCGGCAATCAGCCGGTTCGTCAATTCCCCGCCAGGTATCGATACCACTTCAATGTTAAAACCTTCTTTTTCCGCCTGTTCTTTCAGCCATTCCTGGCGGCCGCTGGAAGCTGAATTGGAATAAATGATCAACCGCTGGCTACGATCCACACCAGCTGCTGCTGTCTCTCCGACAGTCTCCGTGCCGGCCGCCGCGGCCGTCTCACTTACTGTCGGGGCAACGCTTTCCTGCGTCTGTGTCTGACCGCTTCCAGAGCAGCCACTTAATGCCGATACGGCCATCATTGCCGTCAGTCCTAACGATATTACTCTCCTTGTCGCTTTCCTCATCAATTTTCTCCTCCTGATAAATAATTTTTTAACAACGCCGGCCAGTCTGTCTGGATAATGTCAAATCCCATTTCGACAAGCTTACCCCATGCCGCATCAAAACCATATTTGATCGCATTGTTATCATCCAGCAAACCCGACAATATGTGGGTATCATCCAGAGTTATCGCATTCACCCAGGCCAAAATGTTCCTATCATGCAGCCCCCCGATAAACTCCGGTGTAATCAGTGGACTGTTCAAATCCTCAAAGATCAGTTCCGCCGCCGCCAAATTCACCTCATACTCCTGCACGATCCCCCATTCTTCTACCGAATTAACAATCGGCATATACATCAGGTTGGAACCTGACTTTGCAAGAACAGTTAAAAGTTCTCGTTCCACCGGAGATTTTAGGAGAATCTGATCCTGCATTTGCATAGAATCCAGAAAATCAATAGTCTCCTGCCAGTAAAACCATGACCGGTCAATGTTAATAAAACAGCGGCCCCGGAAACGTTCCAGAATCACTTCCAGACGTTCCAGACGCTGGTTTACTTTATGTCCCGACAGATTCACGCAATGCAGCGCTTCTATCTCCTTTGCCGACATGGTCCGAATATCCTTATGCATATGTAATACAAGCGGCTCCTGGCCGTTATGAAAGGCATAGAAATATCCATCTGTACTCATAATCACGTCGACCTCCAGCATATCCGCACCATGAAGCAATGCCGCCTCATATGCCAATATGGTATTCTGAATCACATTGCCGCCACAGGTTCCCCGATGTGCTGCAACCAGAACTCCTCTGTCATTTATGTCCACTTTCTTTCCCCCTTTCTTTATTAAGGTAATCATAACACTATTGTTGGTACGTGTCAATATAATAATTGTATGATTTAACCAGCATTTCTCATTTTTTAACTTATTCTTAACATACTTTGCCTAAATATCTCGTTTTCTATTCTTTGTACGTTCAAATTTGCATCAAAAAAAGAGACTATAACCCGTGCTATAGTCTCTCCCGCTAAAATATCTGGTCACAGCGCCTTTGCGCCTCTTTTAATGCATCCTCAATCCCCATTACCCCAGAGACTGCATTCCGTATCGCACTGCCCAGAATCTCTTCAAACTTATACTCATCAAAACTCCCGCTGACACAGTCATTTTCTCGCCGCCAGCCTTGGCCAAAAGCCTTTTCCATTCCCTCCACCCAGGGATACAGCTCCAGGATATCGATATAATTACCCAGTGATTTATTATTAATGTAGCCGCCCAGATAGGTGATCATCGCTGCTACTTTCTCACTGTAAATCCACTGTAGGAACGCCATGCTTTCCGCCGTCTTTTTACTGTGTTTAGAAATCCCGATAATACCGCCGCCCAGGAGCGGACAGCCACCTGGAACCGGTGCAAAACCAATCTTCCCGACCACCTTGGAAGCCGGATCATGCAGCATTGTGGAGGCATGATTCGCAAATACAACACTCATCGCGGTGTGACCCTGCGCAAATGTCTCCATCGACTTCTGCCACCACAGGTTGATCGCCTGATCCGAAAAGGCAAATGCCTCAATATATTCTTGCAGGCTGGCTCTGATCTCCGCTGTATCAACCTGCACCCGGCCGGACTCATCAAAGATACTTCCACCACATGCTTTCAGTCGCGGCAGATAATCGCAAGCTGCCACCACCGAAGAGCCAAATACCAGGGAAGTACCAAAATTAGTTGGCGATGATGGATTTTGCTTCTTCGTAAAAAAGGCTGCCACTTCATTGTATTCCCGGTATGTTTTAGGCACTCTCAACTGCCGTTTATAGCGCTCATAGAATTCCCGGCGGATCAATGCGTCCTCAAATAAGTCCTTGCGGTAATAAAGGATCTGAACACTGGGATCAAATGGCAGTGAATACACCACTCCATCCACCTTATAATAATCCCCAGGCAGCCCCGGCGACAATTCGCCGCGAATCTGCGAAAAGGCTTCCGCCTCCAGGTTCAATGGCACAAACAAATCTTTCCCCAGTTCCGACAGCCAGACCATATCCAGACGAATCAAATCATATGCCGAAGTCTCGATACATTCCAACGCACTTTTATGCAGCTCGTCATAAGAAACCTCCACCATACGCACGTTAATTCCCGTCTGCAGGGTAAAACTCGGCAGCAGCAGACGCAGCGCCTGACTGGTCGGGCTGGATAACATCAGGATATTTATATCTTGTTTATCCTCCTGCGATAAACACCGTCGCAGCGGATAACAGAAACCGGTATTGGGAATTTGCAGGTAATCTTCCGGAATTTCTTCCTGATTTTCATTCTTTATGATATATTTTCCAATCCGCCGGCCACACAACTTGTAATTCAGTTCATACCGGATAATATCCCGACTGGGACCAATTGACAAACTGGTCAGCGCATAAATCACCGGCAACGGATGAGACGGATTGTATTCATGGATTGCCATAAAGTGCCCGGCATTTTCCTGATTCGTAGTAATGACCGCATCAAAATCGTTTTTATCTGAAATAATGTCAAAAGCAACCTGAAACCCCATGGCATCATCTGCATAAAAAACCTTGTATCCGCAGCCATATCCATCCAAAACCTCAGATACACCGTGGACAAATTGCTTATTATTCGAAAAACGGGAAGTGCCACATAAAATAGCGATATTGCGATAACCCGCACCGGCACAAGCTTCGCCAATTTCAGTTCCGGCCTTGATATAGTCAAAGGATACATACTTTGCCTTTGGCGGCATATG
>Ga0153999_1000476_pt1 | contig 17666 bp, 25 predicted proteins | sample TSNC083MetaG_FD_104675 | JGI IMG/M metagenome (GOLD analysis project Ga0153999, IMG submission 104675) | Attine ant fungus gardens microbial communities from North Carolina, USA - TSNC083 MetaG | ecosystem: Host-associated > Fungi > Mycelium > Unclassified | place: USA: North Carolina, Lumber... | reverse complement strand
CAGCTGTCGAAAACACATTCGCAATCACCTAGGTTGGCCGTGAAAGAGAACAATGTGGACTTCGAGAGCAGAGTGACCACAACTAGTAAGAACAAATTGCCTGGCTAAGGGCTATCTCTCACACTCCATAAATAAAGAAGTTCTTTCCTTTCCCACAGCTAAGTGAAGACCTCTTCTATGGCCTGGTGCTGATCAAGGGTAAAAGATTCTCAAGGTGTTGTGTCTCCGCATCAAGGACATATGACCAGTGAATAAGGGTAAATTTTGATCAGAACACCTTGCAAGGCAAACGGAGCTTCTATACTCCAGTATTGGCTCCATGGTGTCAAAAGATGAAAAATGTTAGCCCGGCGAGAGCTTCTTTCAGACCGAGAACGATATGGGGGTGGAGGTAAATGGATATGCTCATCGTAGGACCTGCTATAGATGACCTCAACAATTGACAGGTACCAATTTACGAACAATCTCTAATCATCCCATTGTCAATAATGAGATAGGCACTAGCTTAGTCCAATATACAGTTGCGATCAAGACAACAAGCTGTTGGCAACAAATGTTGTGCTCCGCATTAGGGTACCACTCAACGCGACCGGCGTCGACTGCAAAGTGGTCAATGGGAAAGCCAGCAGAGAATGAAGACAGTACTGAGTACACATTCTCAGGTACGGCATATCCGACGAACTCAACGGCGCGACAGGTGCGGGCGCTGCCACCGATAAATGTGGACTTTCAGGTACAGGTGGTCTCTGTGTCGGGACTAATCGTGTGGTTCCTCAAGGACACCAACTATTAGAGTGTCAAGTGGGTACAATACCTGATAAGGCAAAGAAAACATACCAGAATTGGATGAGTGTCATGGGCGCAGTCCTGATACAGTAGATAGCGTAGAGTAGCATACATGAAGCATAATAAATATCACACTGAACATTGGCGATCTCGGAGGCAATCGCATTGTGTTGTAAAATAGCCCTCATCTCAGTTTCTTTGCAGCTATGCCATTGAGTGTCTCATAGACAAGGAGGATCTTGCCACCATCCAGAACCATTCAAGCTGACCTATGTTGAAGTCGGGAATGAGGTGAAACATCCATGTTTTCTAAGAGTGATCGAATATTTATTTGGTTGTAGGACTTCTTCGCATCTAATACCTATACTTTCCGATGGACTACCTATGTGAATACACTCAAGAATGCATTCCCTCAGCTTCGTGAGTCTAATACGCAGACCAATGAAGCGCGCCTGATGTCCTTTCTCCCATGAACTTGAGATTTTATTGCAACCACTGACGTCAACAGTCCCGTCCTGACCCCGAAGCCGACAGAATACGATGTTCATGTTTATCAGACACCCAGTGTGTATGCCGTTCAAATTGAATATACTGGTATACTTATCAGACGATAGCTTGGTTCGCACAAAATTCCTTCTTCTATGATAGTTTTGCTGTAGGTGATCAATCGACATTAAGAAGAATGTACTGAGTTTATTCAGAGGGATGGTACCCATTACTTTGAGGTAAGTTGAGACAAAAGTCCATATGATTCCTCTTGGATCAGAAACCATTAGGGTGAATACGCAGCCATCTCAACGAACCCAAATGACATCTTCGGTTCTCCTTCTGACGGTCGTCTGACTTTCCCGACGGTAGAGAGTAGGTCGCTCAATTGTGACAGCTCAAATCTTGCATTAACGTCTGCAGGTGCTGCTGGCGAGGCTGCTTTTATGACGGGATTAGAGCGCAACAGTGACATTGTGTATGCCCTGCTGCATTTTTTTTGGAATTCAAATTGACTGCCCTCTTAGATTCGCCGCATCATACGCACCTCTTCTGGGCGTAAGTAGCTTATAGATATGGTTTGCGCTCGATGTCTTACAAGTTTGCACTAGCATGTCACTAATAACCAATGGGTAAGGTTCTGACTCTGATCGAGAAGCGCCCTTATTCAAGCAATTGATTTTACAAGACCCCCAATCTTCTTGCTTTCGAGTGAGTGTTGCATCTCCCTCTCCGCATTACCGTTCATATGACCTCTGTCAGTGCCGGAAATGTCTATCGGTCGACCAGTTTCTATGTTCAAAAGCTCTTCAGTCAAAACCGTGGTGACCAGTATATCCCGAGCACTTTGCCTTCGAGTACTGGAACTGTCTTTTGGAGTGTTGTTCGCAACACATCTACTGGTCAACTCATCATCAAGGTCATCATCTTCTAAAAACATTTTTTCATCTTCGCTGACAATCGTGTCGGGTAGATTTCCAACACGGGCAGCAGTACAGCCACCCTCACTTTTAATTTGGCGTTCAATAATGTAGCGACAAGTGGAACTGCACAAGTTCTTACCGGGAATCCTACCAGTAGCAACACTCCTCAGAACCCTAATCTTGTCACGCCTCAGACGAGCAACATCAGCACTGGGAAATCGTTCACGTACAATGCGCCAGCTGTCAGTGTCAACGTTTTGACCTTTAATGTCTCCTAAAGTCCTTCGATGTTTCTACTTTCCTCACTCTGTCTGTGATCTCTTGTAAATATATTTTGAGATGAATGGAATGGCTAGTGGAGTGACTTTGTGTGATCATGTAAAGCATCGCACCCTCATATGCCACTCTGAGTTCCAAACAACTTCGTTCACTATATCATTCTAGTCTGACATTTAGTACATAAAATTTGCACCTACTATTCACGTCGAAAAGATTCATCAGCTAGATACGAGAAATCATCGGCAAAAGTAACAAATTACATGTCTGGCACCACAACAAAAAACGTGCGTGAAGTCTGAGGCCGTGGGGCGAGAGAGCAGATATAGCACACATGTAGAGCACATATACACAGGTGGTGTTCACAACTATTAGCAAATAGGTCCAGGCCTATAGGTGAATGGTGTTACACTCAGGGTGCCGCACAGCATATCCTCACTTATGACATCCCTCTGCCAGCCATGATCTTCTCTCGTGCCAGTCGCATTGTTTCCCTCAATTCAGGGCTGTCCCACGCATTATCGTCTTCCCTTATAATCGTATGCGTTCGTTTCGGCGTTGTAGGTGAGTAGTTTGAGCCATTCCAGGAGCCATAAAAGGGATTCTGGGCCCGGGGCCGTTTTGTCACGCGGCGAGGGGAACCTAATCTTCTTGTTGATGATACGGACTGGTGATGGTGGTGGTAATCGTTTTCTTCTTCCCAAGCACTACTGCCATCGTCAACCTCATCTTCTGCTGCATCACTCATGACTACCACTTCTCTACTCAACGCTCGCTTCCCCTCCTCGATCAGCTGCGCCAGCCTATCATGAATCCGATTCATCTGTGAATTTCGTCAGTCTCAGTGATAAAGAGAGCATTCGAAACATACTTGATCATCGCCATCATTTTCTCTGTCTTGTCCAAAATTAGGCTCAGCATGTGCGTGGCTGCTGAATACAACACATTCGGGACTGAGGGCAGGTTGAGGCAGAGGGACGCGACTTCTCTGTATTCTCTTCCCACTGCGATGGACAATCTTTCTACGTGGCGTTGTTGGCGTTGTTGGTGTTGCTGCTGTTGCTGCTGTTATGGTACCGCTGCCGGCAGAGGCAAGAAACAGTGGGGATGCAGATTCAACGGGGTGCGAAACAAGTGACCATTCACGTTCCTGATAGGGTGGTGGAGGTGGAAGGGATGATCCCTTTTCGGAATCAGAACTGTCGGGATCTACCGCTTCGATTGTGTGATTCTCTTTGCCATGACCTCGCCAACTTGAGAAAGCGGACACAGTATCAATTCTCTGACATGAATAAATCAGGGAATGACAGAAAGAAGGGACTCACAGCCGGTAAACAGTAAGCCCGAACGCCGTTCCGATAAGTGCAGCATTGACCGCAGTTGAGACGATGGAACCGGCCAAGCCACGACGCTTCTTGCAAGGAGGGTAAGAATCTATAAGATAAATAATGTCTTCAATCAGCATGATTGTTCAGGGGGATGGTAATATTGATAAGTGATTGTGGGAGGATGAAAGAGTTGGAAGTGGATATCAAATACACTGGAAATGACGGGCAAGAAGGCAAAAAAATACAGGAACCGGGTAAACAGAAGTACTTCCCAGAAATCAGCCTGCAGCTGTTTAAAAGACCCGAGGACTACATCTGCAACACGTGTGTGAAGCATGGGAACCACCAGCTCTGCTTAAAGCGCATGGCAGGATGAAGGATCAAGTCCATAGCTCAAGAAGAACTTAGCAAGCGAAATACCGCACACCTTCGTCATGCACATCCGATACACCCACAGATTCTTTTGAGGGAGGACCATGATAGTCGCTCGTTGAGACCAGAGTTGTAGACGATTGACTGTCAGTGGTTTCAGCAAGCTCCGAGTCCCAGCCGCGCTTTAAATTTTTCGATCTGGACGGAGGAGAGGAAAATGAGGATGTCGGCAAGGCCGTTGATCTATCCCCCGATGCCTTGCCATTCTGTATGTCGAGATATTCATGGGATACCTGGAAAGTCTGCGGGCAAGATGATGGTCGGAAACGGCGTGAATAACCTGAAGAAAATGGATTTGAGAGACCGGGGACAGAAAAAGTAAAGGTGAAAGGGAAGGAAACTATCATGATATGGATTGACACTGAGTAGCAGTCGCATGTCGACAGTATGTGTCAATGTCACGTGCAAGATCTGCCTTTCTCATTTAGATTGTTCTTTTACTCTCACATGCGCCAAGATATAAATCCATGAGAGCTCACACACCCTATTCATCATGGTCTCTTCTTTTTAGTCATCGCTCTCTCACCTGGGACTTCTCGCATGCGCCAAGATATAAATTCATGAGAGCTCACAAAACCTTTCACTCACATCCCATTCATCATGGTCATTAAACTCTACGGCTCCCCTTTCTCTACCTGCACGAAACGTGTTGCCGTGGTGCTTCACGAGAAGAAGATCCCTTTTGAGTTCCAGGAGGTGGTTCTTGCTAAAAGTGAGCACAAATCTCCCGAGTATATGGCTAAGCAGCCATTTGGACAAATACCTTACATCGTAAGTGGTTTGAACACCATCCATCCCGAAATTGACCATATAAGGACGACAATGGAATGATCTTGTATGAAAGTCGTGCTATTGGTCGATATCTGGATGCCAAAGAACCTCATTCGGGGACAAGCCTTATCCCACAAGGTTTAATCAAGCAGGCCGCTTTTGAACAAGCAGCTTCCATTGAACATTCGAACTTTGACACATTTGCTGCACCTCTTGTCTATGAGCGTGTCATCAAGAAGTAAGCTATCATCAATCTTCCTATCTAGTTAGGAGCTGATGAGCTTAGACGTTATAACATGCAGGCTGACGAAGCAAAGGTCAAACAACTCCAGGATAAGCTAGCAGAAAAATTAAACGTCTATGAGGAGATTTTGTCGAAGCAGCCGTACCTTGCGGGTGATGTAAGTTTCTTCTGCCATCAACGAACAAACTTACTAAATGATTCATAGGAGATGACTTTAGCAGATGTCTTTCATCTTCCTTATGGTGCTCTTCTCCCGGCTGCTGGCGTTCATTTCATCCAGGAGCGACCTCATGTCAATGCGTGGTTCACTAAAATATCAGACCGTGAGAGTTGGCAGGCCGTCAAAGATGGAGTGAAGAGTGTTGCTCAGTTTTAAACAAGACAGAATTAGTATTGGTTTGTACCACAGAGGAAAAGAAAGAATATGACCGATAAAGTGGCTCATCCAAACGATTCAAGAGCCTTCGACGTTGGCTGATCAGTATTGAGATTTCTGCGATTTTTGAGTATCCTTGTGGAAAGCATGCAATTAGCACAGTGTGAAATGAGAGGCGTTGATTGTATTGTTCTACTCAACCGCTGAGTGGACATGATGTTTGTAGAACCCTGGATCTGGTCCTGACCACCTCTAAGTCAGATTGAGCTTATCTCATTCTTTTGACTCATAAAGCTAGATCCTATCTTGAGATACAGAAAGACACTGAGAGGATTTCTAGGTCCCTTTGATGACTACGATCCACCATCACTGGATTGAAGAAGGCTTTTGAGTAAAGAAATTTTGTCTCAGAAAACGAGCCAAGAATGGATCAGTGGATTTTTGTATAGATCACAAAAATCAAACCGAATTGTCTTCTCCCAGTTGAAAAAAATTGAGAAACCGAGAGAAAGATGAATGATTTTTAAGAGAGTTTTTTACTGCTATAACTGATGCTGTTTTTTCCATCAATGGTCAAACTGAGTCCGCAAAGTGGGATTGGGATTGTGTGACCGCAAATATCAGACAATTTGCCTTGATCTCCTCGATTTATGAATAGTTCCAGACCTCTCCAGCGAATTTTTCAAGCTCTTTATCGTTTGAACAATATCTGCTGCCATCTTGGAATTCTCTGCCTCAAAATCATATCGTTTTGTTGTACCTCCGCCACGCGTGAGAACCAATTTGAATACAGAGGAAGACTTGGATGATTGTTGACAATCTACAATGGTTTTGATATGATAAGAGGATGTGCGACCACTATCAAAAACGTTTTTCGCTTTGTTGCTCGAGGGCATGATCTGTATGTGGAAAGAAAAGTCATGGAGATTCCTTCAAAAATAGCAGGTACGACATACGTGTACCCATTCACCATCAACAGCAAGCGTTCGCGGTTGTCGAGCAACAAGCATTGGTATCTTGCGGTAGACGGTGAATTTCTATGTGGTTCTGAGTATTAGTCGCGAAAGAACAGAGAAATCTGACCTTGTATGCAGCCGTGTAATCTGCAGTCGTTGTATACTGTGTCTCTGGCATATCAGCATTCTTAAAAATAGAAGCTGAGGTTCTCAGTTGGCAAACCAGCACTCTCTATGAGAAATACACACCATTCGGATCTGTAGTCCTGCCAACACCCCTCACAATATTCCCTCCCAGCGAAGGTAGAATACTTCTCTTGACTAGTAGCAATTCCCTCTTGCCCTGCAAACTTGCAACAGTCCGATCAAGGGGAATGAGAATGCTTCTATCAGCCAAGAGCAGTGCGTATTCCTTCGGGTCAGCCAGTTTTCGTTTACGACAAACCATTTCCAGGGCCTCCTGCATATACATTCCCGCGGACCTATAACATGCAGGATCATACGACACAGACAAAAACAGAAGAAAAAGCGAGCTCACACTGGAATGGTTGTCGATACATGTCCAGCGTCAGCCATGTCAACACGAACTCGCAAGAAAATCTGTGGGCCGTGACTACTTGATGGACCAAGGGACGTTGAGATAGGTGGAGATGCGCTGGGACCCCAACTCGCGGTCAAGATACTGGATGTGCCGATGGCAGAGGGAGCTACTGTATTCAGAGGGACAAGCTTGTTTTCGGGCTGTTTCTTGACGGTTTTGGTCGATCGTTGGATCTTAGTTTCATACTCACGGTTCAGTTGGACTGTGATATACAGGTCAGTCTGACGGCCATTCAAACTAGAGTAATTAGCGTACTTTGAGCAGGCGAGGCAGCAAGGACGACATATGCGTCTGCATTGAATTTGATAATTTTACCGAGCCGATCGGGCGCTAGATGAAAAATACATTCAATGGTAAAACAGCACCTTGAAGCGGAAGAAAACACACGAGGAAAATCATCGTCTACTTCTCCATCATCTTCCGCAAGTCTAAGGATCCATCCACAGGCAGATATCTTGTCATCCCATCTGGGATCAGAAGGTCCACTCAAACCTTCGTCCAACTTGGGCAACCATCCCTCTTCCCAATATGTCCACAAAGCAAACCCGATGACCTCTTCAACTGTAGCATCTCTGGAAATGGTGAGATCCATCGGCTTTCCAGCAGGCCGTTTTGCGTGAGGGAAATAGACAGACACGACAGTTGACACTGGTGCACTTCGTCCAGAAACAGAAGCATATGTTTCTGTGAAGGGATTGGATGATTTACCACCATTAAGCATTCTTGACAAGGCAGATTGTTGAGACTTGATAGGAAGAACTTTCTTATGGGTGAAGAGATCGTCAGGAGCGAGTTGTTTACTAGGACCACGCAAAGCAGGGAGACCACCACGAGAGATTTTGTGTGCGGGCTCGTCATTGTCGCTAGTACTGACAACAGGCGTTAACATTTCGGGATTCTTATTAGTTGAAAGTCTGTCGCTGCGGGGTTGAGAGACGGCATGATCGGCTTCGGAGACAGGGCTCAAGCGGGGTCGCAGGCCGATATTGGCATTGAGGGATAAAGGCACGGAAGAGATTGACATAGAGTTGGTGCCTGCTGAGAGGACAGAAATGTCGTCAGAAATGTCAGAGTTCATGGCTGTACGAGAAGCAGCAAAGTCACTGTATAAGAGAGTTAGATGGTTTGACACAGACCAAGACCAGACCTACGGATCAAATTCATCTGCCTCGTCGACCGTATCGTGTGCTCTTTGACTGCCAAAATCACTATCATCCAAGGACTCGTGGCTCGAATGAGGCTGGAGCTCGTCTTCGGAGGAGGATAAGGTGAATGGTTGGGGCGGCAACGGCGGTGCAAGAGCGGCGTCGAGTTTAAGACGTGCAGCCATCCGCACTCTTCGTCTTCTCTCCATTTCAGCAGCACCTTTGAACTTGGGGACAAATTGCACGACCTTCTGTACTGGGGCTTCCTCATTTGCAGATGGAGCCTCAACCGTGACTTCAGGCCTCGACGATGAGGTCTCTGTCACGATCTTTGTAAGAGGCGAAGGTACGTTCGCCTCTTCTGTTTTGGGCCGATCCACTGCGGCGGTAATTTCCTTCGTGGTGATGGATGAGGACGAGGCAGGTTCCTGAGCAAGTGATGAAGGCGAAACAGAATGCTGCAAGACAGCCGCTTGGACGCCAGACTTTGATAAGCGGTTAGAAGTCGAAGCTCGCTTTCCATGAACGCGAAGTCCTAGACCGCCGGATTTGCCTGCCATGACGGTTTGGGTATATTTCAGCTTGGCACCTGGAAAACCGGTAGGGCGTTCGGGCTCATCAGGACTGACTATGGGGCTTTGAGGCATGTTGAGTTCAGGCCATCGGTCAGAGTCTGCGAGGGTTGCATGAGTGATGTAGGGATTGGAGGTGTAGGAGGAGTCAAAGGCGATAATTCTGGGTCCATAAAGGTCGTCAACCTCCTTGAGGTATGACAGACGAATGTTATGTATGAGATAGCTGCAAAAAATCAGTGAATATGTTTTGAACAAAGGCTATGGAGAACTTGCTCGGTGTCGCTGACGATAGACATTGTCAACAAATCACTTATTGACTGAGATTATCACTTTTCTCTCGAATTCTCACGCGGAGTCTGCTTAAGCATGATATCGTGTTCTTTGAATCTCAGAGAAAACGAAGCTGTCATTGCGAAGGCATTGAAATTCGATCCTTAGTTGCCCAATGTCTTTGCTATCATAAGTCTCGCCACGAACAATTTTTTTGGCTTTTGACAAACTCCGTTCCGTCCATAGGCGAAAGATTTACTGGCCGGAAGATGAATCATTTCCAGATGAGTAAATCTATCCTAGGACCTGATTACTATTATCTCACCAACTCCAATTCCGACAGTGATTGATAATTTCTGATACTCGTCTTATATTTTTGCCTTTGTCTACATATTAACATGATTATGAGGTATCCATCGCATCGCTGACAGTAATCTCCTCTTCTACAACAAATTTCCTCACATCTTCCTTGGTCCATGCTGTCGTTCCTCTCCTAAACCTGTACTCACGTTCCTTTGGAGGTCGCACAGTACTTCTGTCTACTTGCAGGTTGATGTTACGAAGCATCTCCGTGTTCTCAGCGGTGATGATGCATGCATCGACATTGGATCCGGAGCCAAGATCATTGAAGATACCTGCTGAGATGGCATTGAAGACAAGATCCAGGGCCTCTTGTCGCTGTGAATGTCTGCATGAGAACTGTCATGCGATAAACACTGGTCGCTGACGTACACTCATGTTGGTCTTCCATCCGCTTTCAAAAACAGCCATTGCAGCCAAGCTACCGGAACCCATCGTCACGTACGGAAGTTTGTCCGTTGAACCATGGGGATGTATGGTGAAAAGATGAGATCCTGTTGGATCAACACCTCCAAGAACCAGCGCAGCTCCAATGTGACCTTGGTATCTGAAAAGCATCTGCTTGAGCATAGTCATTGCCGTAACGACGCGCGGCTTCCGGCCAGAAGAAAGAGCATGAAGTTCCATGTTGGATGAAATCAAAGCAGTTGTGAATTCGGTGTCTGCAGCTGTTCCTGCGCCACAGCAGCGAATGGATTCTGTGATGTAATGGATCTAACGCTCAATGGTCAGTCGACTGTAACGAAGAGTGTTTAGAAAAGGAACCTTCTCGCAGTTTTTATCGGCAACGATATCCCCTTCTGTAGCTCGTGTATCTGCACCGAGGATGATACCATCTCTGAAAAGGCATCCAACAATGGTGGTTCCTGTACTAGTGGCCTTGGGCAGCGGGAGACCCTTATCAGCTAGGAAGTTATTTCTGGGCTGTGATTCAGAATTTTACTGGGAGCATTGCATGCACTTTCAAACCTGATCTGGTTTGAGAAATCAAAACCAGGAGAACGGTAGACAGTCGATTCAAGCATTGTGGATGGAGCAAGGACAACTGACTGAGGACGCGTATTATGTGGTCATGTGATGCAGACTGATAAGATCAGAGTCTAATTAAAGCTTTCCCTGCTATGTCTCTCCAGACCACCATATCGCCTCATAATCAGCAACCCCTGGTGTCCAGGTCATATCCAGCACAAAATGAGCTTGATGTGCTTATCACAAAAGCTCGTGAGGCGCAAAAAGCATGGAGCAATCTGCCCCTGAAGGAGCGCGTGGCAATTGGTTATCGCTTCATGGTTGGAGCCAACACTTTGATATGAAGTCATTGTATTCATGCCGTGTACAGGAAGAGTTTCAGAAGATGTCTAGCGAAGTCACTCAAGAACTCACCTCTCAGATGGGTCGGTACGCATCCTCTTATCTCAGACCTATGATGAGATGTTAAACTAGTGAATGCAGACCGATATCTCAAGTTGCAGGCGAGATCCGCGGAACTCTTGAAAGAGCAAATTATATGCTTTCGATCGCGGAATCGCAGCTTGCTGATGTATCATTGCAAGATACGGATAAGCCTGGTTTCAGGCGGTACATTAAGCGGGTTCCCCTTGGCGTTGTGTTGGTAATTGCGCCATGGAAGTAAGTCATAGACAATTCTCAAGATCTCCAAGCTCACATAACATAGCTTTCCGTATCTCGTCACTATAAATTCTGTCCTCCCGGCTATGATAGCCGGAAATGCTGTACTCCTAAAGCCCTCTCCCCAAACGCCACTAACAGGGGAAAGATTTGCATTGGCACTTACGAGGGCTGGTGTTCCAGAAAATATTATACAGGTTGTCCACTTGCCGCCCAATTTAACGACCTACGTAGTTCAACACCCATTTGTAGACTTTGTGTCTTTTACTGGAAGCGTTTCCGGAGGAAGGTCTGTGGCTGAGTCCGCGGCTAAGGCAACTGGGTTCACTGGAGTCGCGCTAGAGGTAGGATTTTATTGCATGAAAGAGATGCCATAGACTTTATAATATTCTTTGTTCAGCTTGGAGGAAAGGATCCAGCGTATGTTCGATCAGATGCAGATATCACTTACACTGTAGCTGAGCTTGTAGATGGTGCGTGTTGGGGTATGATGTGCCATCGGATCCAAGGTCTGATCATGCCTTAGGTGCCTATTTCAACTCTGGTCAGAGTTGTTGTGCAGTGGAGGTGTGTTTAGTATAATATTGAAGGTTGCTTGTGGTTGACATAGATTGAAATTTCTAGCGAATATATGTTCATGAAACAGTCTACGATGAATTTGTTTCGCAATTTATTGATCTGGTCAAGGTTTGCCTGTATTGCAGCCGCTAAAGGCAATAGATTGCTCTAACATCAGCTCGTTAGCGCTATAAACTTGGGGACCCGACACTGGAAGAGACAACTTTAGGTCCCGTTGTGAGCCTTACAAGTGCAGAAAGAATTCGCAAACAGGTGGCCGATGCCAGTAAATCACGAATCTGCTACTCTTTGTGCGTTGCATCTAAAATCGACGCCCAGTTCAGGCAGGGGCAAAAGCATTGATCCCGGAAGATCTGCATCCCATTGCACAAGCGTATGTTCCCACCACACTATATTGCCTGTCTCTGACACTTCAATGAGTGGGACAACCTATGTAGCGCCTCAAGTCCTGGTCAATGTCAATCACGGTGAGTGCAATCCAAAAGCTGGCTAAGTTCCCTTTTGACAGTAGCTCCTTTGCTAGAAATGGACGTTATGACGGTACGAGTTCCGGTCAACAAAGCGTGTATCTTGATTCGACTCGATTCCAGGAAGAAACGTTTGGACCGGTCGTTGGTATACAGAAGGTGGCTTCGGACGAGGAGGCTATTAAACTAATGAATGACTCTGCCTATGGATTGACTGCATCTGTTTGGACGAACGCAGAGAAAAATCCTCACTCAGAAGAAGCTTTCTTGCGCATTGCGGAGGAGTTGGACACAGGGACAGTGTTCTTGAACAGGTGAACTTCATCTACAGTGATGTTCATAATTTACTGAGACATAATAGATGTGATTATCTCGACCCCGCACTAGCTTGGACTGGTGTCAAGAATAGCGGAAGAGGTGTAAGTTTGAGCAAGTTTGGTAAGCATTATTCCAGCCTGGGTGTAAGTTGGTCATTGATGTGTGTTTTAGGCTACGATCAGTTGACGAGAGCCAAGTCTTTCCACATGAAGATCAAGACTACACAGTAGCACGAAGTCACTGAAACAGTCCTGTAATATAAGTAAGTACCTGGCAGGAGATGACCGCAGAACGACATAGGGAGATTATCAGTATATTGACAAGAAAGTGGTCCAACTGATCAACGAATCCAACATGATTTGAGTATGGTGTCATATGAATGAACAGCCTATCCTCAAACCGACGTCTTTCCACCATTTGTCTTCTCCCAAGCAGCGACCTCTTCTTTGATTTTCGTCACAATCTGCTCAGCTTCGACGGTCTGACCAAATGCCTCGACAAATTGCCCTTCAGGATCCATCAGGTACACAAAGATTGAATGGTCGACGAGGTAATCTCCTTTGGGATCGGCATTTGGTGGTGTCGAGAAGTAAACGCGGTAGGCCTTGCAAGCAGCCTTGGTGACATCGTAAGAACCAACTAGGCCGACAAAGGATGGATGAAAATCGGCTAGGTAGCGACTAATGCGCTCTGGCGTATCGCGTGCTGGATCGACTGAGATGAATATTGGAAGGAAAATTTTGCCGAGCTCAGTTTCTGGGTGAACATAAATTGAGAGAGAGCAGTAGACGTCTGAATTACGCACCGACTTTGTTCAGAACAGAACCTACTTTGTCTAGTTCTGCAGGGCAGATATCGGGACAATTGGTAAACCCAAAGTATACCAGTGACCATTTTCCGAGCATGTTTTTCTCGGTAAAGGGTTCACCGTTCGATGAGGTTAGTGAGAGAGGTCCGCCGACGTTTGGTCGCCCATACTGTCTACTGCTGCGCTCTTTTTCTGTAAAAATAGTGATTCATTAAAGGAGCATGAAATTCCAATCAATTACAAACCTCGTTCTTCTAGTAATTTTTGTTTTTCATGTCGGAAGTAAAAGAAGAGACCAACACCTGTAGCTATGAAGAGCGCAGCAGATGTGGGTGTGAAAACCTATCATGAAGGTATTTAAATGACAAATGAGTTGATGACTATTGCGCGCTCGTGAGTAAAATTCACCTGCTCACCCCGACGGCATTCCTCTCTCGTTGCGACTGGGATTGTCTCCGCAAAGATTGAGATATACTCCGTTGCCTGAGACAAGTAATGTTTGACCCATTTATGAGGGACTTCCTACCCAACTGTATCCGTCTTTGGAGGAGACTTGTTGCAGCGCGCCGGCAGAACATACCAAAATGACGACGAATCCAGACGAAATTGTCACGTTTTGTGATATCGTTCGAAGTTGCACTGCCACTGATTTCGTCTGATCGTTCTCAAAAAACAATGGGCAGAAATAAGGTGTGTATCATCAACCTCTTTCATTTGTGATCCTCTTATGATATGGTCAACAGAAAGGTGGACGCCGTCCTCCTCCCGCAGATGATCGGACAGACCTCATCGAGAAGGCTGACATGGTTAACGAGCGGTTCTTCTCCTATTACAGGGCGCAAAACCTCATCCCCGAAGAGGAATGGCAGTCATTTCTGGAAACTATACGCAGTCATCTGCCAACATCTTTCCGCGTATCCGGCAGTCGACAGTGTGTATATGAAGTGTTGACTTGTTGGTGACAGAGCTTACCGCAGACAGAACGGCTAATACCCTCAATACTACCATTCGTGACGTACATGTTCCCACATTGAGTGATGTAGAATTTGAAGGGCAACGAATATCACCCCCGATGTCTCTCTCATGGTATTTCGCTCTTAAATTGAGTGGTCTTGCGCACTCAGTGTGAAAAGGTACCCAGATGGACTGGCATGGCAGTTTAATGTTCCGAAAAAAGTTTTGCGAAAACAGCCCGAATTTAAGAAGTTTCATTCATTCCTTGTTTTTGAAACAGAGACGGTATGTCCCATTCAGAAAATTTTTTCGAGAGGCTCATTCAATTTGTTCAGGGGAATATCTCGAGACAGGAGGCTGTGAGTATGTTGCCTCCCTTGTTTTTGGACGTTCAACCGCATCACAGAGTGGGCTGCCCTTTGTTCTCTAGAAACTTCGAAGCTGATAAAGTCAAGGTAATGGATATGTGTGCTGCGCCCGGCTCTAAGGTAGCTGTCTCCTAGCTTAACTCCAAATTTTTAGTTTCTTGATAACGAATAGACGGCACAATTGCTAGAAGCCTTGCACTCCCAAGATACGACCACCTCTTCCTCAATACCTTCTGGCCTACTTATCGCTAATGACAGCGACCAAAAACGCACACATCTCCTCATTCATCAGTCTGCCCGCTTGCCAAGCCCTGCCCTCATGGTTACGAATCTCGATGCTTCGAATTATCCGGTCATCAGAATAGCCCAACCAACGAAAACAGGTGGTTCCAACACGGCTCCGTTGTATTTCGACCGTATACTCTGCGACGTTCCCTGTAGTGGAGATGGGACCATAAGGAAGAATGTTGGCATCTGGAAAACCTGGCAGCCTGGAGATGGGAATGGCTTGCATGGGTATGTGGTTACCTATTTTCTTTGCTTGAAAACGCTGATTTTATCTTAGCCTGCAGGTACGCATTCTTCAACGGGCGATGAGTCTGCTTAAGCATGATGGTCGTATCGTGTATTCGACGTGTTCTTTGAATCCCGTAGAGAACGAAGCCGTCATTGCAGAGGCATTGAAACTCAATCCGGGTATGTTAAGTCTTGCGAAATTTGGCATGAGAATAGACTTACATTATTTGCCTCATAGCATTCCAGCTTGTGGATGTTTCGTCGATGTTGCCTGAATTAAAACGGCGATCTGGGCTCACAAAATGGCGACCATGTGTTGACAAGTGCTCAATGAAAACATATGAGACTTATCAGGAATACCAGAATTCTGACCTTGACACTCATCTCAAAACGAAACTGACTGAGGGACATTTCCCTTCCCAAGATGTCGAATCTCTGAATTTGCCCTACTGGTATTTGCAAATAATACTTGATGACTTCTTGAGCGGCTGACCTCTCAAGCCTGCGCATACATCCCCACTTACAGGATTCAGGCGGCTTCTTTGTCGCCGTTTTGGAGAAGACGAATCAAACACCCGCACAAGATTCACAGCCTAGGTTCGTTTGTTTTCATTTTTAAATTGAGATACTGAGTGTTGAGTAGAAAACGTGACGCAAAGAATCCAAGTGAAGCTACCCAATCGAAGCGGCCTCGATTGGAAGGAGTGACAGTTGAGGATCCAGTCGTGACATCAACCAACTCTTTTGAAGTAGACAAACTAATACACGATATTACGATGGGACCTCAATCAGGACAAGACTCGGCGAAGATTCCGGCTTCTGGTGAAGCAAATAACGGAGAAAAAGCTCAAGTCGTCAAACCATCCGGGACAGAATCATTTAGGGAGAATCCCTATACTTTCCTGTCCTCAACTGACCAAATTTTGGTGTCGTGCATGTGCATCTTTTCCTCGTTGAGCTCTGGCATCAATTGATACTTGTTTGCAGAGAGCGACTGAAACTGAGTTCCAACTTTCCTGCTTCGAATATCCTCGTTCGTAACCCTGAGGGAGAGCCCTCACGGTCACTCTATCTCACCAACGATCTGGTCAAGAATATCATCCAACATAATGATTACGCTCGCATCCGGCTTACGTTCGCAGGAACAAAGATACTCACAAAGCAAGAAGGTGGCAAGGGAATCGATGCCCAATTCCGTGTTCTGGGCGAGGGTTTACCTATCGTTCTACCCTATATAGATCCCGAGTTGATAATCATAGGAAACTTGGGAGCATTGAGGATTCTAATTGGATCTTATTACCCGCTGTGTACAAGTTTTGGTGATCCATTCAAATCTGCTATTGAAGCAAAAGGTCAGTTGATTCTTGACCTTCCTAAATATATTTCTCACCAACTAGATTCATAGTGAATGGCACGGTTATTGTCAAGTTTCCTCCAGGGAAGTTCAAAGATGGATCATTGTCAGTGAACTCCTTTTTTGTTTTAAACACTTAGTCATTTGGTATGTTCTAGGTTGACTCACGAGCTAGTTCTCCCGCTCTGGAAGTCCAATGTTTCAGTTTGCCTGATGATCGACAAAAAAGCTAAAAGGTAAATTTTCCCCCGCTGACAATTGATTCAAGTTTTTAACCCCACGTTTTCAGTGCCATGAGCCTGAGGTTATTTGGCGAGGATCTTTCTGTCGCCGGAAGGAAGAAAGGTGGTGGTGCAAGTGAGGAGAATGGAACAGGTGCTGACCAAGGAATTTCATTGATACCATTGCAATGACAATAGTTCGCAGAAGTATCATCGTCTATGGATGTATTGGCATTTGATAATTGAGCTTGAATACAAAAGAAGTTTGAGCGTCAAGTAATTCTTCATCATGTGATCAAAGCCTTGAAAACGTATTTTACAGCTCGGACTCACTTTCAACTCTGACTCTCGATTACTGACTGAAAAAATGTATGACAAAGAAAGTGCAACGAACAATAGTGCAGGTGTGATTCAGACATCAACTAAGTGTTGCTATTTGTGACGCCTGATAGACCAGACCATTGACATTGGTTTTCTCGACTTTTTCAATCGACTGCCGAAAAAGTCGCCGGCCACAGGAACCCTGAGATTATTTCAACGCGTGAATGCTGGGGATACCTTTTACGCTGCATATGGACCAGACGCTCTCTTCGTTGCGCAAAATGTCTTTCATACGAAATCTGTAGTCAAGTACCTCGGCGCTGGAGCGCGAAGATTGGAGAGTGTGACATTGAAAGTGTCAGTCGCTCAGACTCTTTTGCGAGAGGCTCTTACGTCAAAACAATTACGTGTCGAGATCTATGAACCGGAAGGTGGTCAAGGGAAGAAATCCCCAAACTTTGAGCTGACCAAAGAGGTACGGGTGGCTGCTCTATTTGGGCCATTGTACTATAATGACTTATTTTCTCTCTCTCTCTCTCTAAGGCTTCACCTGGAAATCTTCAAGCTGTTGAGGACTTACTCTTCGTGGATTCTGACATTCT
>Ga0153999_1000474_pt1 | contig 17714 bp, 16 predicted proteins | sample TSNC083MetaG_FD_104675 | JGI IMG/M metagenome (GOLD analysis project Ga0153999, IMG submission 104675) | Attine ant fungus gardens microbial communities from North Carolina, USA - TSNC083 MetaG | ecosystem: Host-associated > Fungi > Mycelium > Unclassified | place: USA: North Carolina, Lumber... | reverse complement strand
TTTAAGTCTCCTCATCTTTTCTATTCGTGAGGGATCATTATACCACATGATTGTTAAGTCTGGGACATAATCACGCGTGGTATATAAGGACATTATCACAAATCGATCAGAAATTGTAAACCAAAATTTATGTAACGGTTGACATTTTGGTTCATCTATGATACATTGTCGTTATTATAAAAATCAGGAGGCCAAATTATGAATCAATCGTCAGCTTATCATCCCCGCCTTGCAGCAAAAGATATCATTCTCATCGGAATGTTTGCTGCCTGCATGGTTGTTATATCCCAGATTTCCGTGCCCATGCCCACCGGCGTCCCCATCACTATTCAGGTGTTCGGCATTGCCCTGATCGGTTCTGCCCTGGGCTGGAAGCGGGGTCTGTATGCAGTCTGCACTTACATTTTACTTGGTGTTGCAGGCCTTCCCGTTTTTTCCAGTTTTAAAGGCGGAATCAGTGTCCTGGTCAGTTTTACAGGCGGTTACATATGGGCATGGCCGCTGATGGCAGTTCTCTGCGGTATACCAACGGCACCTCCCCGGCAGCTTATTAAGTCTTCATTTCCGGCACTGCTTGGACTGGCTTTCGTCGAGGTAGTCGGAGCCGCACAGTGGAGTTTGCTGGCCGGTGATAAGACGTTTCCGGTGATTATGGTTTACGCCCTGACAGCCTTCATCCCCAAGGACATTATCCTGACATTAATGGGAATATGGGCGGGTAAGGAAATCCGGAGACGACTGTTATAATTTGGCTGCTTTATTGACTTTTTTTCCTGGTGCTAAACTTTATTTGTTTGGTTTGGGAAAGGAGAATAATATGGCCTATTTGTTGGAAAGCGCTGCCCTCAGCATATCCGAACAGTAAGCAAGAAATAATCTGCCCTGCAGATTCCTCTGAAACGAATAAAAAGGCTTCGTTTTCCAACTGGGAAGACGGAGCCTTTTTATCGTTCTGTTTTCATTGTATGCAGACTAGACAAATCTCCCACAAATTGTGACATACAGCTTGCGAAAAGCATTTTTCAAACACGCTCTAGGAGATACTGTTTCTGATAATATCGGTTACTTCCTGTAAATTCTTTTTACCAAAATATATGTCGCGGTCATTTACCACCATACAGGGAACACTCATGACCTGATATTTTTCCTTTAACTGGGGGAAATGCATCAAATCAAACATTTCCGCCCGGATATGACCGGACAAAGCTGCCGCCCGCTGGGCAGCCATTACCACCTCCGGGCACATGGTACAGGATAGGGATACCAGGATCTTCACATTAACATCCTCCCCGACTCCCGCCATTGCTTCTGAAATCTCAGGCGCAACAGCCTGACCAGGCCCGGCCACATTATAAAGGGCAATTACAAAGGAATTAAATTCATGGCCGCCCGGAACTCCATGGAAATGAATCCCGCTGCTGCTGCCATCCTCCCGGCAAAGCTCCAGCGACGGGAGGTATTCAGGCATCTCTTCTGCCGCCGGATCACCCGGCTGCCAAAAGACTTTATCTGACAGTTGTTCCAGCTCACCTAAAAAGCCGGATAATTCCCCTGACAGCGGACTGTCGTCCAGCCAGGCCTTAATCAGCACCCGGTTCTGGAATTTGGCAAATACTCCATTAAGCTGATGTTTGATTTCTTCGTTTAGGAAGCCGGTACTAACCGTTTGGTTTTCCGGCTCCTGGGCTTTTGGCACCGGTTCTCTTTTCTTTACTTCAAATTCCGGTAAATTCAGGCTTTTATGAAGCTCGGAAACATATTTTTCCAAAGACGTGGCCGCAGTCGCACCGTCGGAGACGGCAGTAACTACCTGTCGTAAATTCTTCACGCATACGTCTCCGGCTCCGTATACACCATCCAGATTGGTTTTCTGGTTAATATCCGTAATCAGATATCCCTGAGCATTCTTTTCGATGATATTCGGCAGCCATGATGTATTTGGCACATAGCCGGCAAATACAAACACGCCAAAACCCTTTTCATCTTCGTGAACCCACTCCTCTCCCGTCTGGTTGTCGACAAAGCGGGCATAACTAACCATGGGACTGCCCTTTACTTCTTTTACTTCCGTCTGAAATCTGACCTGGACTTTGTCATGATTTTTTATCTCATCGGCAATTGTTCTGGCACAGGTAAAATCTTCTTCGCGAACAACCATAGTTACGTTGGTGGCATATTTAGTCAAAAAAATACCTTCCTCCACCGCCGCAAAACCACCACCGATTACAAATACATCTTTCCCGGTAAAGAATTCCCCGTCACAGGTGGCACAATAAGCTACGCCCCGGCCCTGATACTCCTTCTCTCCTGTAAAACCCAGTTTTCGTGGATAGGCACCTACTGCAAGCACTACACCCAGAGCCTTAAAAACACCGCCGGTGGTGTAGATATTTTTAATCTCATCCGCCAGTTCCATATTCAGCACTTCAGCAATCGCAAATTCAGCACCAAATGATTCTGCCTGCACCCGCATGGTATCAGTCAGATCTATTCCGCTGGCCTTCCCCACACCGGGATAATTGACAACTTCTGTGGTAATCGTAATTTGTCCGCCAATGGCCTGTTTTTCCAGAACCAATACTTTATACTTTGCCCGGGCCATATAAATTGCTGCGGAAAGACCAGCCGGTCCGGCACCAACGATTACCACATCATAAAAATTTTCCTGGTTCATCATCTAACTATCCTTTCCTGCCGTCAGTTTAAATCAAACCAACAAGATCCAGGCTCGGTTTTAAGGTATCTGCTCCCGGTTTCCATTTTGCCGGACATACCTGATCGCCATGTTCGGCAACAAACTGGGAGGCCTGTACCCGGCGGAACAGTTCATCAGCATTTCTGCCCACGTTGCCGGCAATTACTTCATAGGCAACAATTTTTCCTTCCGGATTGACAATAAAGCTGCCGCGTTCAGCCAAACCATTTGCTTCTATCATAACGTCGAAATCACGAGCGAGCTTTCCGGTCGGGTCGGCCAGCATTGGATATTTTATTTTTTGTATCGTCTTAGACGCATCATGCCAAGCTTTGTGAACAAAGTGGGTATCACAGGAGACACTGTATATCTCACAGTTATTGGCCTGGAATTCACTGTATTTATCAGCCAGATCTTCCAGCTCGGTCGGGCATACAAAGGTAAAATCCGCCGGATAAAAGAAAAATACGGACCACCCGCCCAATACATCGGCTTTGGTTACTGTTTTAAACTCTCCGTCGGCAAACGCCTGGACGGCAAAATCGCTGATCTCCCTGTTAATTAATGACATAATAATCCTCCTTTTGATTCATTATTTATTTAGTATTTACTAACTATATAATAATCATACCTTTTATTTCTATAATTGTCAAGAACTAATATTGATAATTATTACTATTTTATTTAAGTTTACGTATCTCTTTCTGATTCATTTTACGTAAACTTTACAATTTCTTTGTTGACACCATGTCCGGCTTCTCATATAATAAAGCTCATATATTTTTGAGGAAAGGAATTAATCTGTAATCATGGACGACGCCGACAGTAGCGGAGCTGAACGAAATCAATCACACAATATTTATAAACTAATCTGTTTTATTATACATAGGCATAACCTGCACCCCTCTGAGAGGGTTTGTAGGCTATGCTTTTTTGGCTCTTGCTGACCTACCGCCTGCCGGCGGTCAGAATATAAAAATTCATTTAAGAAAGGAGTGGTCTATCCGAATGGATAATCACAGACAGGTGCCTTGGCACACGCAGAAACTTGACGCGGTGTATCGTACATTACATACTACCGGGGAGGGATTAAGCGATGCCGAGGCGGCCGAAAGGCTAAGAAAAAATGGGGGCAATGTGCTGCGTTCAAAGCCGCCGAAAACTATTTTGCAAATGCTGAAAGCGCAGATCGTTGACTCTATGGTACTCATTCTGATCGGCGCGGCGGTATTTTCCGCCATATTGCGGGAATGGACCGAAGCAGCAGTTATTTTTACGATTGTAATAATCAACGCAGTGATCGGTATTGTACAGGAGAAAAAGGCCCAGTCATCACTGGAAGCCCTGCGCAAAATGAGCGCTCCTAGTGCGCGCGTTTTGCGGCAGGGGGAAGAAAGCATCGTCCCGGCCAGCGACCTGGTCGTGGGCGACGTGGTGCTGCTTAGTGACGGAGATATGGTTCCTGCCGATATGCGCCTTATTGATTCCGCAAACCTGAAAGTACAGGAAGCCTCCCTCACCGGTGAATCTTTACCTTCACAAAAGGATGCCGACGAACTGCTGCCAGAGGATTGCATGCTGGGCGACCGCAGCAATATGGTATATACTTCCGCAATTGTTACCTATGGCCGTGCTACGGGCGTGGTGGTGGCCACCGGCATGAATACCGAAGTGGGTAATATTGCGAGTATGCTTGACAATCAGGACGAACTGGACACACCGCTCAAGCGCAAGCTGAGCGCAGTGGGTAAAACGCTCACGGTTGTGGGGCTGATCGTATGCGTCCTGATCTTTATTATTGGCGCATTGTATCAGCGCCCGCTGATTCCCCAATTCCTTGTGGCAATCTCGCTGGCAATCTCCATTATTCCGGAGGGGCTGCCCGCTACGGCCACCATTGTAATGGCGTTGGGGGTACAGCGAATGGCTAAGAAAAACGCCCTGATCCGCTATCTGCCGGCGGTGGAAACGCTCGGCAGCGCTACGGTAATCTGTTCCGACAAGACGGGTACGCTTACTCTGAATAAAATGACCGTAACCCACATAGCAATCAACGGGGATTTTGAAGCCGGAATGACAACGCCCATCAGCGCTGCCACCGCCCAGCATCCCCTCTTATATCGGGAACTGCTCTATGCTGCTGCCCTTTGTAATGATGCGAGTCATGACCCTGACCAGAAGGGCGAGATTATCGGCGACCCTACCGAGGGTGCGCTGATCTATATGGCACAGGCATTTGGAATTGACCATGAAGCCTTAGAAGATGAATACCCGCGTAGTTTTGAACAGCCCTTCGATTCCGACCGAAAGCGAATGACGACGGTCCACCAAATTGATGGTAAGTGGGTATCTTACACCAAAGGCGCGGTGGACGAAATGCTTCCATTGTGTACACAACTCCTGACTGCGCATGGTATCCGGCCGATAACTGAAACAGACAGAATCAATATTGCAAATCTCTGCCATAGTATGTCGGAAGATGCCCTACGGGTGCTGGGTTTTGCAGTTCGCACACTCCCCTGCCTGCCGGTTGACGACGATGAGAATCTGGAATTTGATATGACTTTCATCGGTGCGGTGGGGATGATCGACCCGCCTCGTAAGGAAGTGGCGGAATCGGTGCGCACCTGTCTGACGGCGGGTATCCGTACCATCATGATTACCGGCGATCATAAGGTGACCGCCCTTGCCATTGCAAAGGAACTGGGTATTTACCAGGAAGGCAATACGGTCATTTCCGGCGATGAGTTAGATACTATGTCCGACAGCGAGCTGGACGGGGCGGTAAAAACGGCCACGGTCTTTGCCCGCGTATCGCCCGCCGATAAACTGCGCATTATCCAGAGCCTGAAGCACACCGGCGAGGTGGCGGCCATGACCGGCGATGGGGTAAATGATTCTCCGGCTCTGAAAGCGGCGGACATCGGGGTAGCAATGGGAATTAACGGCACCGATGTTGCCAAAGATGCCGCCGATATGATTCTGCTGGATGACAGCTTTACTACAATCACTTATGCAATTAAAGAAGGCCGCCGGGTATATCGAAACATTCAAAAGGTAATCCAATTCCTGCTGGTGGGTAATATCGCGGAAATCCTGACCCTGTTGGTGGCGACTATTTTCAACTGGGAAGCACCGCTGCTGGCCGTCCACATCCTGTGGGTAAACCTCGCCACAGCGACTCTGCCGGCGCTGGCGCTGGGGGTTGATCCGCCCAGTAAAAATATTATGAAGCATAAACCGGTCAAATCGGGCACCCTGTTTGAGAAAGATTTGATATTCCGAGTGGTGACTCAGGGGATCATTGTAGCTGCTTTAACGATTGCGGCGTACTGGATCGGAGTGCGCCTGGACAACCATACTGTAGGTCAGACCATGGCCTTTAGTGTGCTGGCTCTCTCGCAAATGCTGCGCGCCTTTAACCAGCGTTCCAATACGGAACCGATTTGGATACGGGCAGAGGGGAAAAACCCGTGGTTGTTTATTTCCTTCGTGGTATCGCTCCTGCTGATGCTTTGCATCCTGTTTATTCCAACCCTGCAAAGCGCCTTCCGGCTTACTTTACTTTCCGGAACGCAATGGCTGGCAGTTGTCGGCCTGTCTCTGCTCTCCATTATTCAGGTGGAAGTGGTGAAGGCAGTAAAACGGCTTTATACTGTAAAGTAATCCCGGCTGTAGGTAGTGTCAAATACCACTGAAATTCAACTGTAAATTTTGTCACTATTTGCCAGCCAAAATTTATTGACGAATTTTATCAATTGCGATAATCTTATATAGAAAAAAATATTTGGAGGGGTTATTATGCCAAGAGGTAAAAAAGCTTATACACCAGCAGAAGAATTGGAAATGATAAATTCTAAAATTACTGCTGCTGAAGAGGAAATCAAACAATTGAAATCCAGAAAAAAAGATTTAGAAAAAATTATTGAAGAATCAGAAATTCGCGGTTTATATGATTTGGTCAGAAAAAGTGGGAAAACCATTGTAGAAGTGATGGATATGATTAAGCCAGAAGAATAGTTATTTATTAAAAGCCAAGAAGGATAAACTCTTGGCTTTTAGTATTTGTTGTTTCAAGTGCAAAAATGTGATATTATTATATATTGATTAATATGGATACTCCCATTTGGCGTTTAAGGTCAGTGAAATAAGCTGGCATCAAGAACAAGAGGTATGACATGATCATTTTATTAGCCATTTTTAGCATTATTTTTGTTTTCACTCTATATTTTGTACAATCAAACAAAACTATTAAATTTGACTTAAAAGTATCAGAAGCGATACTTAGCAGACGAAGCAGCAGACTGACTAATATAATGCTTTTTTTCACGAACTTAGGAAAAGGTAAATCTATATTATTTATTTGTTTTTTACTGTTTGCTATCCCGGCTACTGGAACAACCCTTCCTGAAGTATCTGGTATTGGGGCTTTTATTGCCTTTATTTCCAGTAATTCTCTAAAAGTAATTGCAAAAAGGGTGCGGCCTGAGGGAAACCGCTTGGTAGAAGAAAATAATTTTAGTTTTCCAAGTGCACATGCTCTGGCTGCCGCTGCTTTATATGGTGGTATTGTTTTGAATGCTTCCGTTTTTTGTGACCCGTTGAAAATAGTAATGGTTATTTTATCCTTGTTATTCATTTTTTTTATTGGGATAAGCCGTATTTACTTAGGTGTTCATTTTTTCACTGATGTAATTGGCGGCTGGAGTTTCGGCGGAATAATCTCCATAATTTTAACTTTGATATTTAAAAGTTAAAGCACTTAACTTAGATTCATCACTCTATTAAGTGCTTTAAAATTTTTGATTTAGCCTCTATAATTCTTTATCTGTTCACATACACGGCATACTTTGGCTCATATCTAACATCAATCTTAGTAACCATATCTGTTTCTTTTGAAACACTAATATCGTAATCATCCACTAACGACCCGGTTGGGCTGATTTTATAATAGGAAAACATACCGCTTTCCTCATTAGTAGTATATTCCACACCATTTAGTGCACTCTCTAATTCAGCTCTGGTCATGCCAATCCTGATATTCTTTGCGATAACAGTCGATGTTTTACTGTCAAAAGTATCGCCGACTATGTTTGTCACAAATCCGTTTTCTATCGTAGTTGCATTTTCATCATAATTCGATGCGATAACCTTAAGCTTTTGATTATCCTTCATCAGCGTAACCCAGCTTCCGCCTCTACCATCTATTGTGGCTTCACTGGCATCTTCATTAATGCTCCATCCATTAGCAACAAACACGCTGACCGGCGCCGGCAGTTGATAAAGATCTCCTCCATATTCTACGATAAAGTCAGCAAAGTCATCACTCATTGCGGTCGGAGCTGCGTATCTGGTGACAATTTCAGGAACTCCATTGCTGACTGTACCTTCGACGAAATCATCTGGTTTTACCATTCTCCTTATCTGGATAGAACCTATAACATCCCTGTTTTCATAAACAGATCCTATTTCAATTTTCTCATTTGATGACAGCGAATAGGTTGCACTCCTTCTGGTTGTTTCATTATCATAATCCGATGATGGTGTTCCATAGAGTGCAACAGCCTCATCAAAATTCCCTCCAAGACTGACTCCTCCAGGCAGGGTAATCACCGCATTCGCGTCCTTTAACCTTGAAGTATCAAAATCCAGAGAGGTAATATAACACTCACTAACGGGCTTGGTATTTACATCAAAATTAGTAATTCCCGCATAACATTTCAGCTTACCAATAGAAAAAACTTCTGTTGACATATATCTGCCTGCTGTCAGCTCGGTTGTTGGATCATCATTATAAATCCAGCCAAATCCAGTAAATTGTTCATAAGTCATCGGTAGTTGATACACAATATCATTCACCTGAAGTTGGAAACTGTACAGATCATCCGAAAGCACACCGGTGGTTTTCTTGATATCGTTTTCAACAGGGACAGTCGTTGCTTCTTCAGTTTCCTTTGATTCTTCCTCCGCTTCCGTTGTTTTAACCTCAGTTTCTTCTATAATAGAAGAACTCGAACTCTCTGCCACTACAGAAGTCTTGTCGCCGCAAGCAGATATTAACATTGATACTGCAAAAAACATTGGTATAAATTTTTTCATAATTATCCTCCATCTTATAAAATACCATATCATTTTAAGTTAATTTCCAATAAATGTCAAATAATTTTGTTAGTTCAGGCTAACGCATCCGATCGATTTGTTTATTTTCGCTAACTCAAAATGTCAATTCTGTCATATTGTCGGAATTTAGTCGGAATTTTCTTCAAAACGGTTTCCGGCATTGACACATATGATTCAAATACGGTATACTATATATCAGGGAAACATTCGTTCCCGCGGCTGAACATTTATAGTCTCCTTTGGTGATTAATGTCTGCCGAAAGCCAACGGCGCATCTGAGTCCTGCCAGACATTGACGATGCGCTGTTTTGTTTGATACAGAATGTAACCGAGACGCTTATCACATCCAGCAGCTGGATTCTTCCGATCAGCATATCGTTTCTCGATTCATAAATTGCTTCCTCCAATTTTTTTACCGGTATATCGATGGATTGATCTTTTCCCTTAATATATAAAAAATCATTTTTCATCCAACTTCTATATCTGACCAGCCGATGCTTTGAGGCCATCGCCCCAATCTGTACCGTATATTCAATCACCGCCTCATTACTGATAATTCCTGCTATAATCTCGTTCATCCCCTCATTCCTTTCGCTAATTAATTCTACCACTAAATGGAAATCAAGTCAAGAACATTTGTTTGTTGTATTTATTTTATTTACTCCCATTGATACCGACGGCCTGCATGGTTTTTTACCCATGCAGGCCATTTATTAACCATATCCCCTGGTTATTGCTGAAACTTAATCTTATACGCATAAGGTGCCAGATTTTTCTTTAATGCTCCCGCTTCTTCATTCAGGCCGAAGGTTTCAATTATCGTCTCGACAGGGTAAAGTGAACGGGTCTGTAACATGGTTTCAATCAAAAAGTTCCGGCCGTATTTTTGAATGATTTTATTTGCAATCCCGCTGTAATATAAATTCTGTGCTTCCAGCCTGCGGCCCTGATAGCAAAGGACTAAATTACGGCGCATAAACATCGAACAATTTTTACGCTTCTGCTGCCCGGTGATGATGCCGTCTTTCATAGCTGTATAACCAAATAAGTGGTCTTCCGACAATCTGGTTACAGGTATCCGGGTCTGTAACTTTTTATTGTACCAAACCGGGTTTTCATGAATGTATTTCAGGATTTCGGTGGTCTGGCGGGATACCGGAGTCTTTTTTACCGTCCAGAAAAAAGTACTGACATCGGACCACCGAAGCTCCAGCAGATCACTCCAATTCGAAGCCACTCCCTCATAAAACAAAATATTTGCCGCCTGTATCCACTCCCGGTTTTCGCTGACCTGCTCCAGAACCTGCTCTAAAACATTTTCTGTTATCAACAGCAAATTTTTTGTCAGACCAGCCGACATTACGGTTCTGGACAAATGCTCGTCTTTAAAAATATTATATGGTACCGTATCCGGATAATGAATAACAGCAAAGTCATATAAATGTGTCATTGCCGACAGAGTTATATTCATGGTACTGAACTTATCCAGCTTTAAATCATCAATCAGCAGATCATACATGCGCTCTGCGCTGAGATCAAAAAAATTGTTATTAATGGCGTATATTTTTTCAATGATATTCTTTTGCTGCTGTTTATAAGAAATATCACTTAATCGGTAATAATCATCGACAATATCTCTTGCTGAAACCATTACTTACCCCCTTGGGATGTTTTATTTACTCATAATAAACGTTTTTACGAGTTTTGTCAATTATTTTTATTTGCACATCTTCCTAAATATAATCTTGATTTTAACATGTTTTTCCGATACATAAGTGCAAATAAAACTATTGACACAACATTTCCCGTGTGATAAACTCAGCTCATTGGAACAAATAAAATTTTCCGGTGGCAGCCGGCAGCAAACAAGGCTTTTGTCAGAAAACAATCATAAGGAGGATAACGAACATTTCATGAAAACTAACAACCATCCATCAGCTTCTAAATGGGGCAAACCCCCGGAGTCCGGCCGGGCGAAATACCACCAGCGTTATGCCGGTGAAATATATCTGTCAGATTTTAATACCTGTCATCCCGGCGGCAATATTGCGAAAAGAATACTACGTGCCGGTCAGTTCGATGAATCCTGCCGCATCAATGACCTGCTCCGGCAGATAAGGAGGGACAGCCTGTGACAAATCATCCACTGTATATCAGGAAATACCATTCCGGCCGCTTGAAGGAATTCGGCTGGGAGGTCAATGATACCTTTGCGGATTCCAAAAAACAAAACGAGATAATCCTGCTGGCCGACAATCAGATTCTCAGAACCATCCGGGATGTTCGCAGGCGGACGATCAACAGAGAAAAACTGGAGCGCTGGATTCAGTTACGGGATTTTTATGATTACCGGCAGACGGTCCGGAGCCCACGGCCTTATACCGCTATGATTTCGGCTCGTTTAAAGCATGGCAGCAGCAAGCCGGGGGCTCTGTGGGCGAGACTTTGCCGCAAATATATTGAATCTGCCTCCGCTAGTGATGAAAGAAAACAAATTCAGGCGAAAATAAACCGCACGTTATTTCAGGAAGATTATATAACCGTTGTCATGGACACAGCCGCCCATTACCGGCATTTATTTGAAAAAGGATTTAAAGTAAACGGATATTGCTACCGGCGGCTCTCCTGTTCCGCCGGACAGGCCCGTGTATCAACCGTTGTTTTCTGCCGGGAGGATATTATTGACGAAGTAAACAGACGGCTGAACAACGGCCGCGACCTGACTAAAAAAATCTCTCCCAGTAAGTTCAACGCCTATTACGGACTGGCCGGTTCCGCTACTTTAGTCGTCAGCGAACCAAAATTTATTGTTGTCAGGGATTATGAAAACACCACCTCCTTTATGGCTAACCATGTTATTGAAAACGGCCGGAATGTGGATGATTCGGTGATCCAAAAGGAAATGAAGGAGGTAGTAATGAACCGGACCGACGGAATGGGGCTGATCTCCTACCGTCAGGCCAGCCTGTGGGCGGGTGAACTGGGTCTTGATTATGTTCCCTCCCAGTTCTGCATCCGCCAGAACTTTATCAAAGGTATGTTATGCGTATTTCCGATTCATGAATTTGCCCGGGAATACGGAAAAACGGATGAACAGGGACGGTGTATGGTGGATACCATATATACCGGCAATGACGGGACATCGGTACAGGTTAACTTGTTTGATTATGATATCATTCTCAGCGAATCCCAGTTTAAACTGTGGGACAGCTTTACCAGTCTTAAGCATTACATTAATAACTGCCGCCAAAACAGGCTTTACTGGGGAATCACCCTGACCGCGCCAAAAGAGGCCAAGCACATGCTGAAGCTGAACTACCAGTTTATCCAGACCTTGAAGCTGGGGCAAACGGATGTTGAAAAACTGGCACAGCCCTTTGTCAGCTGGCTTTCGGGTGTCTCTTACCGGGATCGCTTATATATGCTGCTTTTTTTACTGGGGGTTAATAATAACGAAGAAAAAATCCGGAAATTTTTATCAGGCAGTGATGCCTGGTGGATAAAAACTCTGCTGGCCAATGAACGCGTCGGGCACGATAAGTATATCCGCGGCAAAATCCGTGAACTGTTAAGGCAAAAGATCCGCAATGCCTGCAAGGGTGATATCTATGTGGAGGGAAACTTCCAGGTTATCGTCTCCGACCCCTTTGGTTTTATGCAGCATGTCTGCGGCCTGCCCGTAACCGGCTTGCTTAAACCGGGAATGGCCTATTCCCACTACTGGAATGAACGTAACATTACTCAGGTGGATGCCATGCGGTCACCGCTTACCTATTTTTCCGAGCATGTGATTCTTAACCTGCAGCAGGACCAGGAAACAGAAAAATGGTACCGTTACTGCAAGCTTGGTATTATTCTCGGATATCACGGCCATGAAACAGTGCGGTTTGCGGGCAGTGATTTTGACTATGATATTCTTGCCACCACCTCCGACCGAACCATCATCGGCGGCGTTTACCGCGAAGAGCTTCCGGTTGTATACGACGCACCAAAGCCGGAAAAGATCCTGTTTCAGGAGGAGGATTTATACCGGGCGGATACTTTTTCTTTCGGTTCCAAAATCGGCTCAATTACCAACAAATCCAGTAACGGATATGCCCTGCTTCCGGTGCTGGAACAGACCTATGGCAGCGACAGCCCCCAATACCGGCTGGTCAGGTCACGGCTTCAGCAATGCTGCAAAACCCAGTCCGCCCAGATTGATAAGGCCAAAATCGGACAGGAGGTAAAAGGGATTCCCAAAGTCTGGACAACCCGGAATAAACTCAAAACGGATAAGCATGGGCAGGTGCGTGACCGCCATGAAGCCCGTACCCGGCTGTACAATGCCACTCTGCTGGATACTCACCCATATTTTTTTCGTTACATATATAAGGAAACTGATAAAAAATACAAACGGCATTTGGATGAGTATAATATGATCTGCCGTCAGAAGTTCCGGATCGATTTTGCCGCTCTGGAACGGCTGGAAACCAAAACGGCAGAGCAGGAAACGCTGATCAGCCAGTTTTACCGTTACTGTCCGGTCACGATCAGCAGCAGTCCCATGAACCTGCTCTGCCGCTATATTGAGAGCGTTGATTTTGGCATAGTCCGCCATACAAAAGTTCCTGCGGCTGCCGATGTTTATGAATTATACAAATGCGGACAGACCGATTATCAGGACTACTACGAACCGGTTTGCCAGGAACTGAAACGATACCTGAAGGAGCTGCGGCAAACTGCCGTTTTACTGATTTCAAATGACCAGGCGGAACATGGCTTTCTAGAGGATAAGGCCGTCAGCTTTGAGACCGTCAGTGACAATCTGCAGGAACGTTTAGCAACGGTTCATTCCAATCCCAAAGTCATCCTAAACTGTCTGGTGGATTATTTATCAGGAAAAACCGGCCGCCAATAAAGATATTTTATGGAAAGCCTACGGAAAATACATCTACAGAAACCTCATAACAAACACGCCCAAGGACACTCCCGTACTGTTTCCGTTTCCAGCCGGTACCAAAGATTATGACCTTACTTATCTGGGTTATTATTATAAATTGCAGGAGGTATCAATTTGACCGATTTTAAATACCAGGAGCTTGAATATGCCGAAAAAATATATACGGAAGGGTTTCAATCTTCCGTTCATATGAAGACGGAGCTGCGGCTGACGGCTATTTATATGCGCCGGGTTCTGGACTATAAGCCAAAACGATTAAAGGAAGAATTTTACCGCTGGTGCGAATGCCATATTGAGCAGTTCAACCCGGTAAACCATTATCAGATCATGAACACGGCCATCCGTGCGGCCGTCAGGAAGGGTTCCGTACTGATTCAGATAGACTCTATTCCAATCTGTCGGCCGGAGCTGGATTACCTCACCGGCTGCCGCCTGATGCCGGCTGAAGCGGGACTGGATTACTACTGCCGGAAATTGATGTTTACCTTTTTGTGCTATGCAAAAATCAACCGGACGATATCCGAATTAAGACATAACGGTGATAATGAGGCACATCAAAGCATCTTTTTCAGAGGCGGGCAGAAAAAATATTCGGATTTAAAAAAATGGCCGGCCTCCCTTCCCAGGTAAATATCCATGAAGATGTGATTCATCATTTATACCGGAGCGGGCTGATTACGCCGCTTCACAGCGGTCTGCTGCGGCTTGATTTTATGAATAACCTCATTCAGGCCGGCAGAGGCACTGCTGCTCCTGGCCTGGTTATCACTCAATTAGACATCGCCGGCTGGTATTTTGACTTGTATAACCACAAAAATAACATATTTGCCTGCTGCGGCTGTGGAAATTTGTTTCGCAGCCGGACCAAAAACACCAATCAGAAATATTGCCGGTCTTGTTTAGCGGATAACCCCTATTATCAGCCGTTGGAATATAAAACGATCTGCTGCTGTGACTGTGGTCAGGAAATAACGGCTGCGGCTACGGATCAGCGCACCGGGCGGTGCAAAGACTGCTACATATTATATCGGAAACAATATAAGGCTAAGAAAGAGCAGGAACGCCGAATGAAGAAAAACCGGGGGATATGATTCTTATCGAATGTATGTGTGGACACTGAAATTTACGGCTAAATTATTTAAAAAATGCCGCAATCCCTTGATTTTACTGTATTTTATTATCATCCTTATTTTTCCCTAACTTATGAATAAGAGCAAATAAAATTAATAAGCGTCTGATAGTTTATCAGAGGAGGATTACGATGATTCGGAACTATTTTAAGATGAAACTGAAAATGATTGAGATGAAACTGGTTTGCTTGTCCTATATTTATAAGCTTTTGAAAGATAAGGAAGATATTGTTGATATGGTGCTGCGGCTGATTCAATGTTTGAAGGATGTGCCCGCGGAGGAATTGCAGGAGAAGTTTTTTTCAGAATTGACCGAGTTGGCGGATCGGAAGACGGATAGGGATAATATATGAAATTATTCACACAAATAACTGCCAGGAAGAACATAGCAGCGACAATGAAAAAAACGTTACGTTATCCTATCTTAACCTTTATTTACGGAATGCTTTATATGATACTTGAAATGATCTGGAAAGGCGGTTTTGATAAACTACATTGGAGCATGTTTATATTAGCCGCGCTCTGTGGTATAATTGTTGGTAATTTGAATAATCATTTTACATACAATATGGATCTAATCTATCAATGTCTGATTGGTGGTATATTGGTGACAATTGGAGAAGGGATTGTTGGGCATATCTTCAATTCCGACTATTCGATCTGGGATTACCGCTCTCTCCCATTATCCTTTTGGAATTACCAAATCAATTTTTTCTTTTCTTTAATCTGGTCATTTGTATTATGCCCGATTGCCATTATTATAGATGATATCTACGATTACTATATCTTGAAATCAAAGGAAAGACCTTACTACATATTTTGTGGCGAGGTCTTATGTGTTTTACCCGAAAGGAGACCTGACTGTAAATGAGTAAAATATGCTTTGATAAATTGCAAAATTTATTAGATTTAGCCGAGACTCAGGTTGGTTATCCGGAAAAAGATAATACTGATAACTTGGATTCTTTTACTGTCTATGGGACTGGAAATTATACGAAATATGCCAGAGATATAAATGCCATCGGGCTCTATGGATGCCAGGGGCAAGCCTGGTGTGGTGTATATCAAATGTGGCTGGAATATAAAAACAGTGATAAAGCTGCCGCCCTCTCTCATTTAGGCAGTACATTTTATAATTGCTTCAGCACTATGATCTGGGCAAAAAATAATGGTAAGTGGATTGATGCTGTCGGAATTCCCAAACCTGGCTATCGTGTCATTTTCAGCCAGTCCCACATTGCTCTTGTGACAAAAGTTACTGGTACATATAGTTCAGGAAAAATTTATACAAATGAGGGTAATACCTCTGACAGCACAGGTGTCCATCGTGACGGCGGACGAGTCTGCAATAAATCCTATGACCGAAAACATCCTAAAATTCTTGGTTATGTAATTGTAACTTACGACGACGAAGACGATTTAATTAATTATGAAATCGGTGTCTCAAATGCCGGTTTGACTGTGACTTCTTCTCTTAATATACGTAGCTATCCAAAGACTGGCAATGTTGTCGGAGTTTATAAAATCGGCGATGTTGTCTATCCCGCCTGCAAAACCATCATTGATGGAGCCGCCTGGTTTAAAACCGGCAAAGGCTGGATTTCTGGAAAATATCTGGAAGGCTGGATTCATGAACGGTCTGATGCGGCACATAGATGGCGGTATTTAAGAAGTGGATCCATCTATCCAGTTTCGGAATGGATAGAATATAATGGTGACTGGTATTATATTGATAAAGACGGTTGGATGTCCAGATCTGCATATGTAAAATCAACAGTCAAAGATGTATACTATTGGGTTGATAGTACAGGTTTATGGGACAGTAAATGGGATACTATCAATCCGGATCTAAAGAATTATGGTTTAGTTGAATGAGATTTGTTTTGCGGAAAGGATTGATTAATGGATTCAATAAAATTTTTATTTACGGAGATTGGTGTTATAAATGCAACTGTGACTATTTTTGCAGCCATATTTGCCTTTCAATCAATTATTAATTTGATCGATTGGTTCTGTGCCAAAATAGGTATTGAGACTAAATGGAGTTTGAAGAGTAAGCAGGAAACTGAGATGATTAAAGCACATGAAGAAATATTAAATAAAATTGATAAGGATGTGCGAGGAACTAATGACAAGCTTAATGTTCTCAGTCAAATGATGATTGAAATGCAAAAAAAATCTGATGCTTCGGAAAGAGCCAGGTTGAAAGACCGGATCGCTCAAGCATATAGGATTTTTCATGAACGCGGTTCCTGGACTGATATGGAAAAGGAAACATTCGAAGATTTAATTCATGATTACGAGCAACATGGGGGTGAAAATAGTTTTATTCACAGTATATGCGAACCAGAATCTTACACTTGGAAAATTATAAAGGAAGAACCTTCATGCCAAATTACCGTTTAGAACGGAAACAGAGATGACCCGGAAAAAGCTGCAGCTGAAATGCGGGTTTTACATACAGGAAATATTTCGTTTAAAATTGATCTGTCAATTATTGAAAGACTGCTAATAAGGAGTAATTAAATGGAATGATATTAATGCCGCTTATATTGCTGAATTCTTTTCATTTAATTAAATAGATGTTTAGAGGGAGGTGATTGAAAAGAAACCGAAAAATTTTAGTTCTATAGTTAAATTATTAAAAAATAAAATTAAAAAGGAGAAATAATATGTCAAGTACAAACAAAACATCATTAGGATTAATCTGATCGATTTGTGATAATGTCCTTATATACCACGCGTGATTATGTCCCAGACTTAACAATCATGTGGTATAATGATCCCTCACGAATAGAAAAGATGAGGAGACTTAAATGAGAAAGGT
>Ga0153999_1000472_pt1 | contig 17741 bp, 19 predicted proteins | sample TSNC083MetaG_FD_104675 | JGI IMG/M metagenome (GOLD analysis project Ga0153999, IMG submission 104675) | Attine ant fungus gardens microbial communities from North Carolina, USA - TSNC083 MetaG | ecosystem: Host-associated > Fungi > Mycelium > Unclassified | place: USA: North Carolina, Lumber... | reverse complement strand
TTGAAACCTTAAAAAGAAGAAAGATGGGAATGATTGAAAATATCAAAAAAGTATTTATAGGTACACCGGCTATTTTTTAGCCGGTGCATAGTTAGTTGATTCAACGGTAGGCTGAACTGTAACTAAAATACTACCAATACCAATACTCAATGTACCAATTGAACTTGACAAACATATACTAAATGTAGTATATTATATATATAAATATGGTATACATCAATTACAACCGCTTCGGCGGGCAAATCATCTTTTATTCAAAAGCGCTTAGTATAATCTAAGTGCTTTTGTTTTTGTGTTTTGTCTTACTAAAATTAAAAAAGCACGATTATCTTCGGCTGGGCGGTGTATCCAGCATCTCAGGTACTCCGTTATGGAGTGCGTCGGGAACCATTTCCGACCTCGAAAATAATCGTGCTAATATTTACTTATGTAAACATTATATACCAAATTTGACAAATTATTGGAAAGAACGAACCAGAACAACAGTTCTTCTTGATTTTTTAACAGAAATACCTTAAAATAGAAATGAACGTTTGCGGTATTTGAGTTAATCAATGCCCAGAATGCTGTTAGTGTTGGTAGCACTGGCAGCATTCTTTTTATTTTGTTGTTATGTAACTATATTGCTATTAGCTATGAGTGTGCCGCCATGTGGCCTTGCATAGCAAATACCTATCCTGGTCATGCTCCAGTAGTATCCTGATTGCTTGATACATAGGTTAATTATATTAAAAAAGGTGTAAAGCCTTGTAATCAATAGACTTTACACCTTTTAATACCTGTTATATATCTGTCCTCGGTTGCCAGCGTCTACAACACAAATTATTAATTCTTGATCATTTTGTGTGTAGATTATGCGATATTCGCCAACACGCAACCTGAAATAATCACTATGTCCCTTCATTGCTTTTATATCCATGCCATTGGGTAATATTGCTATAGATTTTAAAATTCTTTCTTTTTCAGGTTTGGGCAGCTTTTCGATAAATTTTCTTGCGCGCTTTTCAATGAAAATTTTATAAGTCATAGTTTGATACCTTGTTGCTCGGCAAATTTTTCAAGTGTTATAGTATCGTGCTTTTCAGGATCATTGTCTGCCAGATAATCATTTAAAAGCGATTCACAAAACTTATCATCGGCCTCATCGTCGGCCGTGATACCTTGTATAAATGCTAGAACATAACCTAATTTGTAATCTGGTACTTTATCTAAAAGTTTGATAACCTTTTCTTTATTACTCATACTATCACCTCACCTTTAAATGCAATCAACTTGTTATAGTTATAGTATAGCATATGTAAAGAAAATATGTAAAGTCTATTCGATTTTCAAGGTTCGTTTATGTTGCTATGTTTGTCGTGATAGTCTATGATAACGTTGTAACTTGCTACGAGTATAACACGCGCTATGCCACTATGTCAATATATGATTTTATATTATCTTAATTTAGTATTGTTATATTTTAACACTTGTCATGTTTGGTAAAATTTGTCATGTTAAAATATTACGTAATGTGATAAAATCATGGCACAACCCTATGGAGGTTTAATGAATGATTTATAATAATAATTTGGATGTACTAATGTCCGAAATCAAAACGGCCATAACTAAACAGGGCTTGTCACAAAGACAGGTAGCAAAAAACATGGAGTTGTCAACCACAACGGTTAGTAACCTATTGAATGGTCACAGTAATAACATAACACTTGATACCCTATGGAAACTATGTAAGGCTGCGGATTTCGATTTGGAAATCAATCTTGTTCGTAAATATGATGATTTCAACTTAGAATCAACTGTTGCCGACTTACACAGACGTATTGAACGAATTGAATGTATGTTATTCGCGGCTGAAGACAGTGGTAAGAATATATAATTGACTGGTTATATCTGGCGCATGAGACTGACTTCGTGCGTCTATTTACTATCTCATATTATTCTTAATGTCGGATGTCCTTAGTTGATTTAGTGGTTGTTATGGTCGTTATGTGAGTGATTGTTAGTCGAGTTAGTGGTTGCATACCACATACTAAGGCTTACAATTTCAACCCATATTGCCGTTTAAATTGGTCAGGTGTAATATTGTTAGGATAAAGGGGTAAAACGGGTATTTGGGGATAATTTTGTGTATTGTGCATTATAGTTGTGTTAAATGGATATGTGGTTATGTTGGTAGTTGTGCTGATAGTTGTGTAAGGGGATTAGTATACTTGTTAGTATAATTGTGCCAGAACGTTTGTTTGTTTTTGTGGTGTAGGAATAATATATCATATTGTTAAAACGCTGTCAAGGAGAAATATGGTAATTTTTGTAGATGCTAAAAAAGATGGTATTTTGTCGGGAATGATAAAAAAATGGTTGACATGGTAATGGTTAATGTGGTAATGGTTAATGTAGGAAGGTAGTTATTATATCCATTACATGTAGTATTGAAAACTACGTATAAAAATGTTGGATATTCCAAAATTCGAAATTTTTCGAACGAGTACTATAATTTATAGTAATTTATTTTATAGTAGTTTATGGCTAAGATGTATTACCTTTAAATAAAATTAGATCAACTCATATTTACCGGATAAATAAAGGTCATTATTGTGGGGATTTACCGACTTTTAACTTTTTCAAACCTTGATTTTACGTTATTTTTAGAGTAGGGGCGGGTATTTTACATCTCAAAAAATACACTTCAATTCACTAAAGTGCCTATCTGCTCCAACCATACATTACTTCAAAATTTCCCGAACAATTATCCTAAATTACCCCAAAAATGACCTAAAAAAGTTCGAATATCAATTCGGTATATTCCCCATTTCAAGCCATTTCACTATATATCAACCACTCATTTCACCTCACATAATCATTTATTTCACCTCTTATCATCCTTCCATTCCCTTATTTAAGCCATTCAAATCGAATAGAACTCCAAATCATTATTATCACTACCAGCACTTCCACCAAACTCTTCCATCTCTCCTAATATTAACTACTCAACAATACTGTTAAATAAGCATTTCCATCATTTTTATTCCCTAATTACATCCCCAAATTAATCTTTCTACCGAAGTACCATCTTTTTTTGTCAAGCACTTTTTTCACTCCAAAATCAAAAATGCATCTTTTTTTACGCGCCTTGACTTCAGCAAATCATCATGCTAAGATGTCACCAACTTGGTAGCCAAGCCAACAGTTATTATCCGTCGTGGTAGACAGATGATAATGAAATTCTTGCAAATTGAAACTCCTTATAACAGGATGTACTTAGACAACTGAATAAAGTTTAAAAGATTTCTATTTGCTAATTATTTTATTATCTCATCATCCACGACAACACTATACTTTACAAAAAGAAAGGATGATGAATTATTAACAACAGTATTATTGAAATCAACAATGTAATAATCGGTATAAAGGAGTGGAATGGTCAGAGGGTTGTAGCCTTTAAAGACATTGACCAAGTACACGAAAGACCGAGCGGAACTGCCAGAAAGCGTTTTAATGATAATCGTAGCCATTTAAGAGAAAGTGAAGATTTCTATATTGTTAAACCTTCGGAAATTCAAATGTCCGAAAAACGGACATTAGGATTTACTATACCAAATAGAGGAATAACTTTACTGACAGAATCAGGATATCTTCTTTTGGTAAAGACATTCACAGATGATCTTGCATGGGAAATTCAAAGAAAATTAGTCAATTCGTATTTTAGGAGCAAAGACGATACACCATCGCAAGACCTATCGCAACTAATCTCTGCTATTACAATACTTACCGAGAAATTCTGTAAACTTGAAAATCAGCAAACCAGAAAGAAACTACCTGGTAAACGCAAGAAGTCACGCTGGCTGACTAATACTTTTAAGAACATGAACTTATTTCTAGATTTTGCAAAAGAAAACGAAAATATGATACCTGACAAATATCAGCCAAAATTTGATTATGGCTACTCTCTTTCATGGGTAATTTATTTAGTTACCACTCTGGCTGAGGATCTGAATGAAAATATTGATTTTTCAGATTACAAGTCCAGATACGAATATGAACATGACTGTGAATGTGAATGGAATCTTACCTACATAGAGTATTACCCTGTTACCAAACAGGCATTTACTGAAGCACTAGATGCTTTATTGGATAGCATTGGCATATCAGGCGAAAAGAAACAGGAAGAAACGTTATTAGAACACTTTCGCAAATGTAGAGCATCTGTAAATTGAAAACTCGGATACATTAAGCCTATTATTACCTGCTTATTGTAGTTATTAAATGCAGAAGTATTTTTGCCAACACTAACTACTTACCAAAACACCTACTTCTATCATCATGCCAGTCTCGGGAGAGCGTAGCGATTCCAACTATGATATTATTGTTTTGGTTATGATATTGATTATATTTGTTAAGATATTATTTATAATCGGCAATATATCCAAATTTTTCCCAATAGCGAAACACCCCCTTTGGGGAAAAAATAAACAATACTTTTTCTTAACTTTAAAATATATTGTGATGAAAAATCCCATTTCAGAAAGGATCATTATTTATGGTATATGAACTACCATTTATTACTAAAAACAAAAAAATAAAAACTAGTGTTGCTATCTCTCATATAGAACTATATGAACATGGTGGAATAGCTGGACTGAAATATATCTTGATTCTTATGTATTTCAGGAAACACCTTCAGACTTTCGGTGAAGTCGAATTAACGATAGAAAAATTGGCAGAGGATTGCGGTTATTCTACTAGAACCCACAATCAACACAGCTTTGATGACTTTCGCAACGTTCTTCAAAAGGATTTTATTGACAAGGGATATATTACAACCGATGTTGATGTTCTTTCTATTGGTGCGAGAAAACACTTTTCAATTTTTCTGTCAGAAGATCACAATCTATTCTGTAGAGAAGACAGATATGTTCTTTTTACAATTGCCGAATATGAAATAATTTCATCTCTCAACAAAAAAGTAAATCGTTCAGTCTTAGCTGGAGTTTACTTATTCATAAAAAAATATATAACAACTGATGATGAAAATAAATATGGCACAAAGATTGCATATCCTTCGAAAAAAACAATCATGAACGGATTGCAGTTGGGTTCAGTATCAATCATTGAATCCGCTATCAAGACACTTATTGATCTACATATGATTTACGCAGCTAACGATTTATATGTTCAGATAAAAAACGGTGCCAATACATATGTCCCAGCAAGAAGCGTATTTGCCCTTAAAGAAAAAGACCTAGACGTGACTACCTGTATATCAGAGCTGACCGCTTTTTATGGACGGGAGGTTTTACGAAAATCAGACATCCCAGTTGAACAACGAAAATTTATGAAACGTGGAGGAACGAATTAAATTATGACAGCTAAAAGCAGCAAACCAGTAACCACCAGCACCACTACCCAGCGCACTGCACCGCGACCGATTCCCACCAGGGAGGAATTTCACAGAAGTTTTGCTGGTGTAATTTATGATTGTGATTTTGATACATCAGGAGAAGGCTCAATAAAAAACATAGAATCAAGAATAAGAACCACCAAATCTTTTGACAATCAATGCAAAAGTAACTATATCGCCAGGAAAAGGAGATCTACATATGGAAAAGAACTTTGATAATAACAACGAGAACTGTTTGGAATTTCTTACCAGACAAAAAACTATGACAGTAACTTTCTGCTCTCAGAAGTGGATTAATAAAATCAAGAAATATGCAAACTCGCATCCGGACGATGTAAAAATTCTGGCAACCAATGCAGACGGTAGCATTTGTGCTCATGTTCCGATCAAATGGTTAAAGATATCTCCGCCGCGCAAAGACACTCTCACAGACGAACAACGGCGCGAACGCTCTGAGATGTTCAAAAGAAATTGCTTATCTAAAACATAATAGTGAGTATTAGAAAATTACCTCAAATTGCCAATGTAACTATTCAGGTGAGATAAGTATCACCTGAGAAGTAAAATCGGAAATCGGCACAGATTTCCAATAATAATAAAGGAGAACTTAAAATATGAGATATGAAAATTTAGGTATAGTATTTCGGTTAATATACCAAATGATTATGTAGTTACCGCCATCATCAAGCAAGTTGATGCACAGAATAATCCGGAGCGGCACACTCTTCTGCTCTACCTGAACAGGACGGACATTGACATGTTGGATAAACTCGAAGAATATGAGATTCTAGCAGATCGGTTAATAGTGAAGTGGACTGCATCTGTGGATATTGCTAAAAAGATAGAATCCGGATATTTCAAAAAATACATAGAACGCTACGAATACCACTTCAAATGTTCCGATATAGGCAATTCGATTCTTGAAGAACTAATGATCAAAGATAGGAAACCAGCTTAAATATAACCAGCGAGGTAGATTCATGAAGATAAAAATAATAAACGCCGATCCATGGAATTGGTATAGTAACAACATTGGAAAAGTGTACGAAGTAAAATGCAGAGATATAAACAACTTGAGCGTTGATATTGCTAAAAAGAACGACATATGTCCGCGAATAGTCCAATATGGACATTATATAATTATCAACTAAAAAATGGTTAGTGTAGTGTTGAAGTAGAAAGTGTTGAAGAAGTGAAATAAAATTTAAAACATTTTGAACGGAGGTTTTATAATGAGTAAATCAGAAAACTCCGTCAGACCTAGAGGAACTGACGGAGCAAAGGTAATACAGGTAATTGAAACCAAGACGATTAAAGGTTTGGGCACACAAAACGATCCCGTCCGCTTTGTATTTCAATATTGGGATTTTGATGGAAATCTACTTGCGGAAAGGGATATCACTGGGAAAATTGAAGAGGATTAATTTTGATTTTTTCGTGTAATCTGCTTTTTGTGGTTGATTCCTTGTATATTTGCAAAAGATTGTTGCGTTCTTCGCGGGCTATATACCATTCTTTCATTAGAAGCTCTATGAGCTGTATGAGTGAATTCGCCTCGTTAGCATCAATCTCAACAATTAAATTAGTGTCCATTTCCATATGTGCTCCTATATTACCAATCTGTCGAAGTGCATCAATAGAATTCCATAGATCGAGTTGTATTTTATCTTTTAAGGCATTGATTTCGAGATAAAGTGTTTTATCGGAAATACCCCAGTAGTCTCGAATCATACCCTGTAAGCAACGTCGAGCAAGCGTGGCGGATGCTTTTGGACTTAAATCCATAATAGAGCACGCCTCTTCATAATCTTCTCGAATTAAGGCGGGTATGTAATTAGGAAATTTTTTGGCTGAGGATCTAGGTATAATTTTAACAGATAGATCTTTGAAATGATTTCCCTTGCCAAATGCTTGGACGGTGTATTTAAAACAATTTGGGCATTTATAAAAAGTAACAGCAATACAGGAATCAACACAGAGTCCACGTTGGTTAAGAATGCCGTCAGCCGCTTTAAAACAAGGATATTGGGTTGATGTGGTATCGGATGTTATCGGCATTACCATTGAGCAGTAAGGGCATTGAAATCCTGCCATAATTTCACCTCTTCACATTTATTTGTAATAATGATTAATTATACAGTTAAAATTAAAAAAGTCAATATATGGAACTTGGAAAGATATTAAAAATGTAGAGTCAAACAGGTCTTGTCTCAGTAATGGCTTACGGATGATACACGAATCACAAAACGTACGATCATTTATTAGAAAAAGAATGAAATATAATTATAGAGAGACGATCAGGAGGTAAGTAAAATTATTATAATACCGCAATATGAACTAATCAAAATCCCTATCAGGGACTTAATATCCAGTAACTACAACATGACAATAGCAAGGGAAACAGCGATAGATAAAGAATATTTAATAAAGCAAACTGATTCATTACTCTTTGATCAAATTGAAAGATTGCGTGGATTTAAATCTACCTACATTTCAGAATTGATTTTAATCGAAGCCAAGAAAAATAAGAAAATCGAAGATGAACTAAGGTATATTTTGAGTGAAGGCTTCGTGTACAACGGAAAGCATTATTCCAGGTTTGGTAAATCCGCATCACAGGGGAAAGCCGGTATTACCGCATTTGTGGTAGATGGTATTTTTGATGAACTTTATAAAATAACCCAGATGGATATCCCTGTTGATAACTGTGTCATATCCAAATACGAAGCGCAACGATGCTTGACCTTTAGTTCCTGTACATTAATCGAAAACTATTGTCCCAATATAGTTATCGTTGATGAATATGAAAAAGTTATACCAAATCAATTCATCAAGTATGTTGTAAAAAAAGAGCGTACATTCACGAATGCCACTACAGGAGAAACCGGTACTTATAATAGCCGTGAAATTGAAGATGGGTTTCGAGATATCACTATCTCCTGCTTCGACGGCTGCGGCTGTCATGAAAAAGAATTTATGGAAACTGTCTCTAAGCAAATTGGACTAGAGTACAACGCCGTTGGTTCTCAAATCCGGATGCCATTTATAAAAGGATATTCGGTTTACGTCCCCTTCAGGGAAATATTCCATGAATGGGGGATTAATACCATTACTGACATCTACGGCAAAAAACATAATGTTGACGAAATTGATTGTATCTGGAACACCTCAATGTTCAAAGCTCATAAGCTTTTCAATCAAGCCTACGGTAGCAATGCCTGGGTAAAATATCTGGAAATATTTCATAAATATCAATACAAGCTTGGGATAAGTAAATATAGTCACCACATGCAACACATAAACGGAAAGTCTCGGATGAACTTCCAGTACCTCCAATGTCTGGATTTGTGGAACCCAAAATATATCGAGTGGTTTCATGATAAAACTTATCCTAAATATGATATTCTCGCACCGGAAAATGAAGGAAAAATAATTAAAATTGCAAAGTACACCACAAATCTGTTTGAACAAATTATAAAAGGTAATAAATTTTATACATACAAGTTCATGGGTATCAAAGATGATTCTACATATGAAACCGATAGTATATATATGCGAGCAGCTCTGGTCAATGATGTTATGTTGAAAGATCCGGCAGTAAAGCGATTTATTTACCGCAAATTAAAAAAGGCAATAGATGAAGCCAAAATAGGAAAAATTTATGTATCTGGCTTCTATCACACTCTCGTAGGTGACATGATTGGTTATCTTCAGTATGTGGCAGGACTACCAGTTGTCGGCTGTCTTAAGGAACGGCAATTTTATTGCAACACCATGAAAGAAGGGCGCGTACTTGGATTCAGATCTCCTCTAGTTGATGCGTCAGAAGTCAACGAGGTAAACATTGTTTCAAATGACATCACCAGAAAATGGCTTTCCCATTTTAAGGATCAAGATGTAGTCATGACTAACATGTATGACATTTCTGCACCTCAAATGGGTGGCTGCGATTACGATGGCGATATCATTTTACAGACCGACGATCCTATATTAATTGAATCAAGAATAGATAAGCCAATTATAATTGATATCAACGACAAAGCCACAGCAGTCGAAAAGGATTATAGTAAGCAGAACTTAATCGAATATGAATTACTAACTAGAGATAACCGTATAGGGGAAATCACTAATATCGCCACAGTCGTTGAAAATAGATATACAACAAATGAGGATATCAGGAAAAAATATTCTGATCAATCGTCTTTATTGAGAATTTTTCAGGGGAAAGAAATTGATTTCATCAAAACCGGACTCCGCTGGCAGATTCCCGCAAGGATGAAAAGAGAAACCAAAAAATTACCATGGTTCTTATTGTACAACTATCCTGCAAAGAAAAAAAGATATGATAAGATCCATTCCATTAACAAAGGTATCGAAGATAAATCTGATCGGTTAGAGCTCAATGCATTTCGCTCTCCTTCTCCGATGAATGAGTTATGTGATTATCTTTGTACCTGGGAAAAGAAAAATCTGATATGGGATAATTCTTGTGTAGATACTAGATGTTTGATTATAAACAACAATTTGAAACTTGACGATAAAAAAATATCGCGCCAGATTAGACATATAATTAACGATTTTGCTCAAGAGCTACAACTGCTTTCAAGTAAAATAGTTAACTCTATAGATTTTGATTACTGTGAGACAACTATTTTATTAGAAAAATATCACGATAGGCTTAAGAATGTTTTATCTGACGAGGAATTGTTAGCAAACTATACAATCAAAGTATCGTACAGCAACTCATCAACTAGTAAGACTTTGGCATGGCATTTATTTGGCGAATGGATTATAAAGAATCTTCAAGAAAATTCTAATCCAAAGAAAAATATACAGATTGTAGAAGTCCCTTATGAAACAAAACTAACATATGAGTATCTTGGTAAGCATTATGAATTGAAAGGTTGTGAAAATGTATAACTGCGATGAAAAATTCTTGTATGAGATTCTTGAAGATTATTCGACGGCACTGATCCAGCCTGAGAAAGATGAAATTTTTAATTCATTTTGTAATTACATATGGAGTTGCAACAATCCCAGAAGAACATATCCAAAAGAAATAAAATTTTTTGTGCAAGATGATTTGTTAAATACTGAAATAGGAAAAATATTCAATGCGTGGTCGGTAATTGAATATAAAGGTTGCCGTTTCAAAACATCCAATAAGCAGTACGATTTCCTAATTAGACAGAAGATTAATAATATCTATACTCGTATGTTTGATCCCACTGTTATTCTTAGCAAAGAATATATGGATATGTTAAAGAAACCAAAGAAATTATATTTCTGCTGGCTTCATGGAGAACAAGTAAATCCGCAAGAGTTAACTGAAAAACTTGATAATATATACCAAGAGGCAATAATATTAAAGGAAAAGTACTCAAAAAGAAAGATGTCATTAGATTGGGATGATTACAAACTAATAATCAACAAATATTTAAAACAATGCTTTCAAAATTGCAAATTGTTAGATAACTGTGATACTTGGACAACTGCTAAAATTAACACTGATGCTTGGAATGATGACAATTTTTATGTTAGATACATATGTAAAAGTCTCGATGGATATATTCGCAACTACCAAAAGGAATATGCTGGACTTATCCGTGGAAGGAATAAGAAATATGACTACTGTATAGATTGTGAAAAATTATATGAAAAAAAGACATTTAATCAAAAGAGATGCCCTTTCTGCCAGACCAAATATAACCGTATAAATAAGACTTTAAAGCAACGAAAATATCGTGTGGAAAAGCAAAAAAGTTGAGTTTTCATTGAATCCACAAAGATAATTGGTATCTTCATGTAGTTACTTACTCAGTATGGAAGAACGGAGCATTGACGCTCTATTCGCCCCACCACCTCCCAATAGCAGTGATGTCAGAACTCTTCTGATGTTGCTGCTATTATCTTGCTGCGTTGTGTAGTTGGTAAACAACTCTGATATTGCCGGTTAGTTTCCGGCCGCAGCGGTGATTACTTTATTTAGATATTATTATTGAACGAAGGAGTTGATTTGACATAGTACCTATTACTAAAAAAGAAGCTTTTGTATTACGCAAAATTGTTGGCGAACAAAATATCAAGCAGTCTCGCAGTAGAAATCCCCATTATTATCTTGTTGAAAGCACATGGACATTGAGTAAATACGATGAATTTACGAAAAAGCGCACATTACATACAGTTATGTAAATGACGCTAAAATATATGAGAGCAGGTGAAATTATAAAATTACATCGATTAGAACACGAGAATGAAGAACAATATATCTGGCGACTCGGACAACTAAAAGAATCCGGGCAGATTGATCTAAACTGGGATGAGCTAGCTGATGTCATTAATTTAGAATTCCGAGATGATGATACTCCATACAAAGAAGCCGCATATAGAAAACCCTATCAGCAAGCCAAACGGTTTTTTGAGTCCGGGGTTTTTAACAAATTAAATGATGATAAATATTTTAAAGAGTTACAGGTACAAAAAGACGAGCTATACAAAATCAAACGGCAGGTTGCAGACCAGAGAAGAGAATATAATAAACTACTCACATCCGACTCCCGCGCCGACCATCTGATGGAGAACTTAATATATTGTGCAGAACAGCTAAACAATGAACGTCCTTTGGATTTTACTGACTACGTTGTATCAGTAACAGATAAGGAAGCTGTATTATTTCTTGCAGACTGGCATTATGGGATGACAACAGATAATGTCTGGAATAAATACAACACTGAGATATGTAGACAGCGAGTAGTCAAATTGGTCAATAAAACAAAATCTTATCTGCAATTAAACGGTATCGGAACGTTACATTGTGTGTTGCTCGGAGATGGTGCGCACGGCTCTATTCATACGGGGACTCGCGTTGCATCTGAAGAAGATGTCTGTGATCAGTTGATGCACGTATCCGAAATCATGGCAGAAGCAATTCAATCATTATCAGAGGTAACGAATAAAATCAATGTACATAGCTGCTATGGAAATCATTTGAGAACAATACAGAATAAAAACGACAGTATCCATTCGGACAATATGGAAAAACTGATTCCCTGGTGGATACGGCAGCGGCTACAGAATAATTCAAAAGTAAATGTTATTGAGTCAGAATACAAAGAGTTTACTAAACTAAATGTATTAGGTTATAACATTTGCTGTGTACATGGAGATCTTGATAACATAAAGAATTTGGGTGTAACAGTAAATACATTATTTTCCAAGCTTTATAGTGAGACAATTGACTATACAGTGTCGGCAGATAAACATCATCTTGAAGAGTTTGAATCTTTTGATATTGAAAATATATTAGTACGCTGCTTGTGTGGAACAGATGATTATGCAAATGATAAGCGTCTATATTCCAAAGCTGGCCAAACATTAATGATTTTTAATAGCGAAGATGGGCGAGAGTCAACATATAACATTAAACTAAATTAACTGATTAAGAAGAGACTGCTACTCTTCTATTTTTTTGTATAAAAGGAGAAAATCATATGAATAAAATTGAATTAATAACAGCAATTTCTGAAGATGCCGGATTATCGAAAAAAGACGCAGAGAAATTTTTGGACTCATTTACAAATGTTGTCACTGAAAAAGTATCCACTGGAAATAAGGTTCAGTTGATTGGATTCGGTTCTTTTGAGTTATCGGAAAGAGCTGCAAGAGAAGGCAGAAATCCTAAAACTGGTGAAACGATGACTATCCCAGCACATAAGACACCAAAATTTAAAGCCGGTAAATTATTTAAAGAGATGGTGCGGTCAGGTGGTGATTAACATTGTACGACATGATTGTAAAGACGGTTAATCTCACGGCTGATGAAATCAACATTTTAAAGGAATTGCTTGAACAGCTACTGGATACTTGTGTTTCTCATACTGAAGCTTTGACAATTGAGACATTATTGGAGAAATTGGAATAAACTAAAATGGGTAATGTAATCAAATCACTTCTCTCTTGCGATATTCCCAACAACGAAACCACATCATTAGCATGATTTTACCATTTACCATTTCTATCGTCTTCATATCGGATAAAGACATAAGTTTATTTAAAATGATATCAAATTCAGAAATAAGCAGATATGTAGATGAGGTAAGCCTGATTGTGACGTCGCATATACTTGATTCTATTGCGATATGACTAGTGGACTCGTTTAGCATCTCTAATTCTTCACACAAATCTCTATATAATGTTAAGATGATTTCTTGCTTCTCTTTTAAAACTTCTTTGTTATTATTTTTATTATACACTTGAATTTCAACCATAAGATTTTTAAATTTGCTCATTTTATATTCCTTTCGTATTCTACGCAGATTCAAAATTTACCTTATCTATGTTTATAATTTACCATACTAAATGTCATAATTGGATATGATCTCAAGTAATAGTTGACTATTTTAATCAACTTTCATATAAAAAAAAATTATAACAGAAATTACAACACTAAAAGGAGGAACGCCTGACAGCTGAACCCTTCCCGAGTGCAAACTTATATCAAATTTTATCTTACTATGTTCTCTAACATTTTGTTTGCGTGCGGTGCGTTTAAGATTTCTGCCATAGAATGCCGCTGAAGAACATCTATAATTTGATTCTGGATATCTATCAACCCCAGATGCACATTACACTTTTTCCCGCCACTGTTATTGGGGCAAGCATATTCAGGCTGCATACACGCGTTTACATATAAATTGCCCTCAATTGCGGAATAGACATCATATAAATTAAAATCATCTAGGGATGCAATAAGCTGATATCCCCCAGTGGTGCCCCGAACCCCTTCGACTATGCTGGATTTTTCCATCTTTTTTAGTATTTTATAAGCATAAGGTTGAGGAACATATTCTGCATCACAAATTTGTTTTACCGTAAGCAGGTCATAATTTGATAATGCTCTTATAATCCGGACAGCATAGTCAAGCTCACGCGAAATTAGCAAGTTAAATCCTCCCAAGAAGGTTTTATACTTTTATTATAAATGCTTGAGAATACATGTCAAGTATTTTTTATAAATATAAATATCAAAAAACACAACTGTTAATTTTTTCATTACTGATATGGGTTAAAACAACAGAGAAAACTTGAAAACGGTGAGATTATTTACCTCGGTAAATGAAGCGACTTGCGAAAAACGGACGATTGGATGGTACATGTCGTGAGACAGCAGTAAATCCATCCTCCAGCAATGCTCAAAGAATCATTCGAAATACTATTTCCGAATGCAGTACCAATCAAAAACGATGTTGATATTAACCGAATTATTGAGAATAAAAATAAGCTAATCGAAGAAATGAAACAAAAAGTTCAAAGGGTAGCTTAACGGCTACTCTTTTTATATTGAAATAATAATTGAAAGGAAGTGGGCATGGCGAGAGGTCGCGTATATAACAACTTTTATACTCCAGAATTATGGGATCAGGTGAACAAACAGAATAAAAGGATATTGGATGACTTTCTCGCTGAGTATCGCCAGCGCAAGATGTCTAAGGGTATAATATCCGGTTATTATAATGATCTGCGGATTATTTTAATATATGTTCTAAAAGAACTGAATAACCGTTGTGTCTTAGAATTGAACAAAAAAAATTTCCGAGGATTGAGCATTTATCTGTCTGAGGATTGTGGTATGTCATCCAGTCGTGTTAATCGCATGAAAAGTGCAATTAATAGTATGCTCACCTTTTGCGAAGAAGACGATGACTATGAATACGAAATCAATCATGCCAAAAAAGTCAAAGGACTTCCCAGAGAGCGCGTCAAAGACGATGAAGATAACTTTTTTTTCTCTTTTGATGAATTTATCCAGGTAAGAGACATATTGGTTGAGCAGGGCAAATTACAGCTGGCAGTCTTATGGTCGCTTGGATTCGATTCTGCCGGTAGAAAGAATGAGTTATATCAAGTAGAAAAACATGGTCTGTTTGATGGTAACAAGACAAATGTTGTAATTGGAAAACGTGGCAAGAAATTCCCATTGGTATATTTATATGATACAAAAGAGTTAATTCGGCAGTATCTTGATGACCGGGGCGATGACGATATTGATTCTTTATGGATCAAGGGTTCTGGAATAAATAAATCTACCATCACAAAAGATGTCATATATGATCGGATCTGTCAAATTTCTAGAATCTTATCAAAAGTTCGCAACGAAGAATGTCATATATTCCCTCATACCATGCGTCACAGTAGATTAGAGTGTTTGTCCCAGGGTACGGATACCCGACTGCTTGATTCAAATGGTATTCCAATTAAATATCCATTGGAGCAGGTACAGGTATTTGCTCATCACAGTGATGTTTCTACCACACAATCATATCTGAAAAATCATGATGATGATACTATTAACGAAATGTTTGGTTTTTCAAACTAAAGGAGACACAAATATGGATATTACTATGATTATTGATATTGTGGAAATAATTTTGTATGTAACTCTCGGTGGTCTGGCTTTATATTGCCAGTCAAAGTCAAAATTGAAAGAAAAAGCAACCAGTTTCATTGCCCAAGCCGAAGAAGTATATATTGATGCAACTAAAGCTGGCGGCATAAAACACCAGTATGTCGTAGACAAATTGTATGAATTAACACCGGCATATTTGAAAATGATTATTACTAAGGATATGATTTCTAATATCGTTGACAATGCTTTTGCATCAATTGAGGTATATGCGAAGCTCCAGCTTGATAAATCAACTGATAAAATCACTGGTGAATAATCTACTGCCGATATTTTATTTTTACAAATTTAAAAATGACGGCCATAAATATTAGATAACAGGCGGTAATGTAAGTGTTCATCCAATGCTAAACGCGCTAATAATCTTGCTATATCAGATTGATTTATACTTTCTGATGTTCGTTCATAAAATTCGGCTGCTCCTTTTTCTCCCTCCATATCGGATAGGAGCATCTGGTCTGGGCTTGTTTCGTAGTTTATCAAACTAGACTGCCACGATATCTGTTTTTGCTGTAGTGAAATTACATACTTAGGATCGCCACCAAGTTTAACAATAATATCACCTATAAATTCCAGATGCATGGTTTCGATATAAAAAATACCCCGCATTGTCTGTGATATCTCTTTATAATTACGTTTACAACAAACACTGTGATGGGCATATTGAAGCGCGGTAGTCAATTCAGATCGTTCACCCGAATATGGCTGTAATAATATCTTGACAAGCCCCTCATCCGGTTTAACATGGTTAACTTGTGGATAAGGCTGATTCACATGATATCGGTCAAGTCTTAAATTCATATTAACACCTCATAAATAAAACCATTTATGTTGCAATTGTATGAAATGGTTGTGATTAATAGAACTTGTATACCACTTTAACAAAATATGTAGAAAGGGCGGTGCAACTTGGCACAAGCAAAATCAACAAGACGAGTTGCTACTACAACACCGTCTAAAAATACAGAAGTTCAAAAAATAAGGTATTCTAAGGAAGATGAGCCTACTTTTTATAAATGTCCTACGTGTGGCACTCCTTACAAAAAGTTGGATTTGAATTTTCCTGCATCGCAAAGCGAATTGTACGCAGGCTGGAATTATCATCTTCCAATCTGTAGAAAGTGCTTAGATCAATTATTTATTCATTACACAGAGGTGTACGGTGGAGATGAAGATACCGCTATCCGGCGTCTGTGCGAAAGATATAATATCTATTATTCTGTAAGTCTATTAAGTGCAAGTCGAAAAATCACCAAGGATCGCTCTCGTATTCATACCTATATTTCCAGGGCAAATTTAACCCAATATAAAGGTAAGACATATGATACTACTTTGGATGAGGAAAGATCTGAAGGGGTCATTAGCACATTAGATGACGTAAAAGACTATAAAAAGGCCAAATTAAAAACGGTCAAGTTTTTTGGTACGGGATTTGAAGAAGAGGACTATGTTTTTCTGGAGGATGAATATTTAGATTGGACAACTCGGCATGAATGTAATACTAAGGCGCAAGAGGAAGTTTTCAAGCAAATATGTTATGCGCAATTAGATATTTTAAAAGCTAAACGCTCCGAGCAGCCAACAAAAGATTTAACAAGAACTCTCCAGGATCTACTTGCAACTGCAAATTTGCAGCCAAAACAGACCAAAGATAATACTTTAGCAGAACAAAACACTTTTGGGACTTTAATCAGAAAATGGGAAAATGAAAGACCAATACCAGAACCAGATGAAGAATGGAAAGATGTAGATGGTATTGCTAGATATGTAACAGTTTATTTTTTAGGTCATCTATGCAAAATGATGGGAATAAAAAATACATATTCTCACATGTATGAGACTGAAATGGCTAAATACAAAGTTGAAAAACCGGAGTATGAA
>Ga0153999_1000471_pt1 | contig 17767 bp, 18 predicted proteins | sample TSNC083MetaG_FD_104675 | JGI IMG/M metagenome (GOLD analysis project Ga0153999, IMG submission 104675) | Attine ant fungus gardens microbial communities from North Carolina, USA - TSNC083 MetaG | ecosystem: Host-associated > Fungi > Mycelium > Unclassified | place: USA: North Carolina, Lumber... | reverse complement strand
GGTATCGGGTTATTTAATAGGGGCAATGGTATTGACACTGATACCGGTTAATGTATGGGCAGAAACACAGGGAAAACAGAGCAGAAAAGAGGAAGAATATAAGGCTACCTCATCCAATTTGGGAAATGGCGGTCAGAAATCGACACCATAGGATACTAAACCGAAGTGTATATGTAATGACATTTGTACTGGTGACAATAAAAAATGCCCGGTGTGTTCAGAAGATTATGAGGAGTGTAAATGGGCAGGAAATATGCTTATTATAAATGACTTAGCGACACCATCGGATGCGAAACCATCGAACGCAACTCCATCGGTTACACATCCAATACCTTTCGAGGAGATAGTTTTGGATGGACGAAGATTCTCTACGATTGCATCAGTAGACAAACCGCCATACTATAAGGTTTTAAAGTTTTCTACACCTGAAAATGAAGGTGGATCTTATACCTTTCACGGGGATTTTATAGATGATGATTATGATGAAGACAACAATTATTATAATTTTTCTGTAGGATACTTATGCACTTCCGAGCAGTATGAAGAATCGTGTCATGAGATTGAAGCTTATAAAGGGGAAGTTGGTTGGTCTTCAGCACTTAGGTACGATGACAGTAGGTGGGCCTATGGACATTTTATAATCAATTATGAACTGGAGGGTGGACAGGACTACTTTTTTATAGGAACTAGATACAGAAACTGGGAGGGTGGCGGTGATGATATAGGTGACTATAAGCTGGTTTTTACGCGTGATATTGAGATTAACCTAGATGCTTCAGATGCAGATGAACAGGGAACAACTAAACTGAATTCAAAGGGAAATTTCTGGTCTGACAGGTGGAAATCTTTAACGAATTATGTCGATCTGCCCAAAAAAAACGGATATGTATTTGTCGGATATTTTACAGAGAAAGATGGAGGGGGAACAAAGGTCATTAATTATAGGGGTACTATCCTGGATGAGCTACAAAATCTTGCACACAATGATACGGTTTATGCATTTTGGGAAGAACCAGCGAGGTTTAAAGGTATACAGTTGAAAAATGGAATTAAAGGAGAGGCCTTTCATGATAATCTTGAGACAACTTCTAGCATTCCATTGTATTGGGAAATCGTAGAAGGTGATCTTCCGAATGGTCTTTCCTTGGATAGGTTTACCGGAGTTATTAGTGGAATTCCGACAGAGTTGGGAAAGAAATCATTTGTTATAATGGCTTCCTATTATAATTCGGAATTCTATTGTTCTACAGAGACTTCAATAACCATCACATCAAGACAAGATTCCTTTGACGTTGAGGAAAATATCGGAAAATGGCTGCATGATACAGAAGGTTGGCGATATTACACATCGGGGGACAGATATTACTCTAATGAATGGAAACAAGTAGAGTGTAACGGTGAACTTGGCTGGTATCACTTTGGCAAAAACGGTTTTATAGATACCGGTTGGTTTGCAGCCAGTGATAACAAGTGGTATTACCTGAATCCGGCTTCAAATGGAACCAAGGGCGCGATGCAGACCGGCTGGCTAACAGATCCGCAGGATGGAAATCGCTATTATCTTGATTTACAGACTGGGCAGATGGTGACCGGGTGGGTTTATATCGATGAAACCTGGTACTATTTTAATGAGGTGGGTGTAGCAAATTCCGGTTGGAAATGGGATGAAACGGCTAATGCCTGGACATATGAAAACCATGGGGCACGACCGCTGGGAGCGTTGGATCCAGATAAGAAGAGAGAGTAATTAAGGCTAACAGTATGTAATAGTGTCAGAAAAGGAAGTGCATCAGACCGGTGTACTTTGTTTTTATTATCCCGTTTAACCACCAAAGAGTCAATAAAGCGGAAACCATACATCCATAACTCGCTCATTTCATGAATATCATACAAACTGATGGTCTGATTACACTTCTGAGTTTGACACTATCAATAATATCAGTAATATCAAAAATTGTAACATATTGACAATGTATTAACTTATGATATAATTAGTATAAATTTTATGAACAGCAAAAAGGAGAAAAATAAATTTATGAAGGATAGTATAAAATTAAAAGGTAGGGAACTGGATGTTATGAACGTCCTGTGGAGTGTAGAAAGACCCCTAACTGCATCTGAGATATGTAAGGTTAGTCCTTCATTAAGCATAAATACCGTGCAAGCGGTTTTAAAAGGTTTGTTGAAACGAAATCTGATATGCGTAGCAGACATTGTTTATAGTGGCACGGTATTAACCCGGAGTTACGAAACAGTATTGTCAGCAAGTGATTATACGATTAGTCAGTTTAAAGATAGCCTTGCAGTGACTAAAAAGGATGTTTCAACTGTGGGTCTGATCGCGGCACTGTTGGAGCAGGAAGATAATGAAGTTGAAGTTCTAAACGAACTGGAAAATTTGCTAAAAGTACGGAAGAAACAGTTAAACGGAGGTGATTGACCTGGCTCTGTCATTTACGTCAATATTGACAAGTGTAGTGGTTTGCAACTTGCTAATAATGGTTCTATGGCTTGTATTGAACAGTAATCAGGGAATCAAATATATAAATATTAACTTTATCATGATATTTAATATCTTAATCATGATAAGATTATTCTTACCTTTTGAATACAGCTTTACAAAGAACATAGCTTTCAAGGTGGTTTTGCCGTCCAACCCCCTTAAGGAATACTATGTTGATGAAATACTCCTCTTAGTTTGGATGACGGGCTTTATCTTTAAGTCATACCAGATTGTCGTACTATATTATAGACTATACAACAATATCAAAAGACTGCCATATTGTTGTAGTATGGAACCGATACTTGATAAAATAGGAATAAAGAAGAAACGCTTCGTTAATTTTAAAATTGTTAAGACGTCTGAATTAATGACTCCGGCCATATTTGGTCTGTTTCATCCCACCATAATAATTCCAAATAACGACTATACGCAGGAAGAACTTTACTATATTTTTTGCCATGAAACAGAACATTATTACCAACGCGATCTATGGATCAAAGTCATTTTGGAATTTTTATGTGCATTATATTGGTGGAATCCATTTTCAAAGGTTTTTAGAGAGCTGGTATCAAAGACTATAGAAATGCGGATTGATAGTAAAATTATAGGAACTATGGATGAACGGCAAAGACTGGAATATCTGAGTTGTTTATTAAAGGTGGCTAAGAGCCACAAAAAGTCAATAAATAATCTTACAGTTGCTTTTAATGGAAAGAAAGCCAATCTCAAGCAACGATTTTACCATGTTCTAAACTATCAGATAACCCAAAAAAAGAGATTAATCGTAGTAAATAGCATTTTAGCCGGTATTATTATTTTCCTATCATTAGCGATTACGCTGGAACCGTATTACATAAAACCGAAAGACTTCTTGGATATTCCAGTATATAAATTATTAGAAAAGAATAATGAGTTTAAGCAGCACAGAACTGAATAAAGACTGCCGGCATTTTTTATAATGAGTTTTTGCACTATCGGCCACCATACTGACTCATAATAAATTGAGCCATCTGCGGATTAGTCTGTTTAATATTAACCGGGTACTGCAGTCTTTTTTCATACCTCCACATTAGTTGGTACCTCCTTCCCAGGGCCAGGGATCAGCAAGCCAGCTCCAGTAATCGGATATGACACCGTTATACATCAGCGGACCATAGGTCATTTCATATTTTTGTACGGCTTCCCGGTTGGCATTACTGATTTGATGATAAAAATTCATGGCTGACGGATCGGTTGGATGCGTATCCAGATAAAGTGCCACATCATCCATTGCGAAGCCGGTTTCGTAAACCGCTCTCAGCAGTTCGTTATTGAATCTGATCATACTCAGCGGCACCTCCCCATAACAAACGGAAAATCGAGTTCCGGAAAAAGTGTTCCTCTGTTCAGTGCCTGGTCAATAGAATTAGTCTGGTTCCATTGCTGCCAGGGAACGTATGCCATGCCCAGCTGCATTGAAAGATTGTTATCCATCACCCCGGTTGGCCTGCCGGCACGATAAAAGGATGTTGTACTGCGCTGCCGCATGCTTGGCTCCGTCGGCGGAATGGGTGTGGATTCACCGCCACATGAACGGCAGCCGGTGGGAGGTGGCGGCATCTGCTGTCCGGCAAGAAAGATGTCGTTTTGACTGTTGTTATAATGCATAAATACTCCTTTGCCTAATAAAATTCTAATATTATTATATGAATACGTCATGTACCAGGTTCCGGTGGCTGTAACAAATGTCTACCTGTCCACATATGATATAATACAGAACATAATGGAAAGGAGAATTCACAATGTGCAGATTCTGTAATAACAGATGTAATTGGAGTAATAACCGCTTCCGTTGTCGTTGCTGTTGTTGTTGCCGTTGTTGTAATACTAACAACTGTTTCTGCAGAGCATTCCGGAGATGCTTTTAACAGATTTTAGGAATGGCAAAAATGAATGATTGTGATTGTGACTGTAATTAATTAAACGCCACCAGCAGCACAACATAAAATACAATAATCCTCCAAAAAAAGACGCCGGAGAGTATTTTCCGGCGTCATTCGGTAAGTCACAGCAGCAGAGTCAGGGACTTTAGAGCGAGTTTGAACCTCTAATCAATTCCATTATACTTAGAAGCTTTTTCATAATAATATTTTATAATATCTTTTCGAGTAATTATACCAATAAAAAATCCGCGGTCATCAACAACCGGCACGAAGTTCTGGTTCAAAGCCTTGTCAATCATATCTTCCATTTTTGCTTCTGCATTTACTGAAATATAATCCATCCGTCTTGCAATACCCGTAATAGGAGTGCATTCCGCACCTTTTAAATTTAGATTATATTGATTCTTTATGCCCCAGAGCAAGTCACCTTCAGTAATAGTACCAATATAATGTCCGTCCTGATTTATCAGAGGAACTGCTGAATAACGATGATGCTCCATTTTTTCAAGAGCCTGACGCAGTGATTCATGTTCATATATGTAAGCAATTTCACTTTTAGGTGTTAAGAAAAATAAAATATTCATAGTATACTCCGTTTGTCCCAGAGCGTGTTTGAAAAATGTTTTTCGCAAGCTGTACGCCCTACTTCGCAGCATTTTTCAAACACGCTCTAGTTAATCTATAAATGATCCTGCACTTAAGCATTATAGCATATAACCTGATCCATTAACATAAATATTTTATAAATTTTAGAATCCCTGCATTCTGCTCAGCCGGGATTATGACTTGTGCTCCGCACGCTCTTATGTTAAACTTAAAGACGCGATAAGGAGAGAAATATAGGATGAGAAATAAAAATTTCTGGATATTATTATTATTACTTTTAACCGGCATCGTTCTGGGCGGTTTTATCGGAGAAGTGGCAGGAACAAGCGCATTCCTGTCCTGGCTGAATTTTGGTGAAACATTCGGCCTTAACACGCCGATGACGCTGAATCTGGGAATTCTTGTGATTACTTTTGGCATGACAATCAGGATTACCATGGCAAGTATTATTGGTGTTGCAGCAGCGTTGATTATTTATCGCTGGCTTTGATGAATAGGATAAAAATTTAATATGGATTTGTAACAAGTGCCTATTGTATTTAATAGGCACTTGTGTTATTGTATACGAATAAAGGAATGGTATACAATCTATTGATTTGTATACATGAATGATGAAAAGGAGATAAAGCTATGGATTACTTAAAAAATTATTCTCTTGAAGGCAAGGTTGCTCTTATTACCGGCGCTTCTTATGGCATTGGCTTTGCAATTGCAAAAGCAATGGCAAACGCAGGTGCGATTATTGTATTTAATGATATTAAGCAGGAACTTGTGGATAAAGGCCTGGAAAGTTATGCAGCAGAAGGCATCAAGGCACATGGATATGTCTGTGACGTAACCGATGAAGATGGTGTGGACGCGATGATTGCCAGGATTGAAAAAGAAGTAGGCGTGATTGATATTATGGTTAACAACGCCGGCATTATTAAAAGAATTCCGATGATTGAAATGGCAGCAAAAGACTTCCGACAGGTGATTGACGTTGACCTGAATGCCCCGTTTATCCTGTCTAAGGCAGTGATTCCGGGCATGATTAAAAAAGGACATGGAAAGATTATTAATATTTGCTCCATGATGTCCGAATTTGGCCGTGAAACCGTATCAGCATATGCAGCAGCAAAAGGCGGCTTAAAGATGCTGACCAGAAATATTGCATCGGAATATGGCGAGTACAATATCCAGTGCAACGGTATCGGCCCCGGCTATATTGCCACACCGCAGACGGCTCCGCTGCGTGAGAAACAGGCAGACGGTTCAAGACATCCGTTCGATCAGTTTATTATTTCTAAAACTCCGGCCGGACGGTGGGGTGAAGCTGAGGATCTTGGAGGACCGGCAGTATTTCTGGCATCCGATGCATCTGATTTCGTAAACGGCCAGATTCTGTATGTGGATGGCGGAATTCAGGCCTATATTGGAAAACAGCCGTCCTGATTCATTTTGTTTTAGCAGGAGAGCCCCATGGGTGAAAAAAATTATAAAAACCGCGGTGATTTTGTATTCAAAAAGTTGAAGCGGGAAATTCTTGATTTGGATTTAAAGCCGGGACAGCCGATCAGTGAGAATGAGATTTGTGACCGCTTTGATGTTTCCCGGACACCGGTGAGAGAGGCTTTGCGCCGGCTGCAGGAGCAGGGCTTTGTGCATACCGTGCCTTATACCGGAACTTGTGTTGCTTTGCTGAACTTAAAGGACATCAAGCAGATGATTTATATGAGAGTTGCGGTAGAACTGATGGTCATGCGGGACTTTATTAAAATCGCATCTCCGGTACAGTTTGAGGAAATCCGGTATCAGATCCGTTGTCAGGAGCTGATGATCCGGGAAGAGGACTTTGAGCCGGAACAGTTTTACCGGATGGATGCCCAGATGCACAGCATTTGGTTTGCCGGGACAGATAAAATGAAACTGTGGGAATTCATTCAGGAACAGCAGCTTCACTATACCAGGTTCAGGATGCTGGATTTTGTCACAGAGACAGATTTTACCCGGATTATCAAGGAACATAAGAATTTACTGGGTTTAATGGAGCAGAGGGATGAAGTACAGCTGGAAGAGGCATTGAAGAAGCATCTCTATATCAGTATGACGCGAATGAAGCATGCAATTGAGGTAGAATATAAAAATTATTTTGAACAGTAACACAATAAAAAGCTTTGCTTCGGAAAGAGACACCGAAAAGCAAAGCTTTTTGTTTTGTTACTGTACGGGAATTATTAATTTCCGCCGGGGCCGTCACGGCGTGGCCGGGATGATTCCGGAAGCGGTTCCACATCATGATAATACGGGTTGATATCAATCTCCGGGATGTCACCGTCACCGTAGTCATCTTCATTTAAATCATTTTCATATTTGTCCTGATAGTCCATGAATTGTTTCCTCCTTTCTTTTGCAGCAATAGATATGCTGTCTGAATAACTTAGAATTTACGCTTATTATATCCTGAAAGAAAAAATATATACGGGCAGGCATACCTTCAAAAATCACAGAAACCTGGATCTTGGTAATAATAGACAAAACAGAGGGCTTAAAATATATAAATATAACAAAATTATAATTTGGTATAAAGATACTTGATTTTTTATTGTCGGATCTATATAATATAATTAATTAAATCTATTAATTAAAGGAGAGAAATATGAAGTATTTCTTAGACAGTGCCAAGATTGACGAAATTAAATATGCATACCACACTTTTGGGATTGATGGCGTTACAACAAACCCGAGGCACATTATGGCTAGCGCGAAACCGTTTTTAACTGTAATCCGGGAACTGGCGGATTGGGTGAAAGCGGAAGGGATCGAAGGATTAAAAAAGTTCCCAATATCTGTGGAAATCAATCCTCATCTGGACAAAGCCGATGATATGGTCACCGAAGGAAAGAAGATTTCTGCAATCTGCTCCAACTTTGTTATTAAAATTCCCTGCACGGAAGCCGGGGTGGCAGCGGCAAAAAAATTGGAAGAAGTGGGAGTAAGAACCAACCTGACGCTGGTTTTCTCATCACCTCAGGCTATCTGGGCTGGTAAAAACAACTCGTTGTTCGTATCGCCCTTTATTGGCTGGAAAGAGGCAAACGGTGAGGATTGCAAAGCATACATTCAGGACATCGTAACGATTTATAAAAATTACGGTTTTTATGGCAAGACGGAAATCATTTGTGCTGCTTTAAGAACACCAAAGCAGATTGCGGATTGTGCCACAGCCGGTGCTGATATCGTTACTACCGGGCTGGATGTATATAAAGACAGTATCAGGCATGCCTATACCAATCAGGGTCTGGATATCTTTACAGACGCCTGGGATCAAACTATTACAGAATAGCGAGGTGCAGAATGAAAATAGGTTTTATCGGACTGGGGATCATGGGCGAAGCCATGTGCGAGAATATTATCAGGAAACATCCAAAACCCGTATATGTGTATGACCGGATCAGTGAAAAAACTGAATTTTTGGCCGGGAAGGGGGCGGTGGCCTGCAAAGATGCAGTCACGGCTGCCCGTCAGGCTGATGTAATTATAACAATGGTGCCTAAATCGGAGCATTCCCGATCTGTCTATGAGAGCATTGTGGAGGTGTTGGACAGCACAAAGCTATGCATTGATATGAGTACCATTGATCCCTCGGTTTCAGTAGAAATATCGGAGATGGTAAAGCTCAAAGGCGCTGAATTTATTGACGCTCCGGTTGTGAAATCGAAACCGGCGGCGATTGCCGGAAAGCTTGGCATATATGTAGGCGGGGCGGTAAAGAGTTTTGAAAAAGCAAAGCCGATCTTATCCTATATGGGCGAAAATATCATCCATATGGGCGATAACGGAAAGGGACTGGTCATGAAGATCTGCCATAATGCACTGGTGTCCCAAATTCAGAACGGGGTAAATGAAACCCTGTCATTAGCGCTTAAAAACGGTGTGAATATTGATGATTATATAACCGCGGTTTCCTATGGCGGCGGACAGAACTTTTACCTGGACAGCAAGGCAGGATCAATCAAAGCCGAAGATTATACAACCGCTTTTTCGGTTGCCAACATGGCCAAAGATATCGGTATCTGTCTTTCCCTGGCTCAGGAAAGCGGTGTGGTAATGCCGGGAGAAGAAGCTGCAAAGCAGGTTTATGATAAAGCTCTTAAAGCAGGTTATGGCAGTGAGGATTTTTGCGCCACGATTAAGGCGGTACGATAATATTATGATATTCCAATAATCAGGGAGAGTTAAAAACAATGCTTGAACATTTAAAAGAAAAAAACAGGCCGGCTATTTTTGATGTTGGTGACAACGAATTTAAAAGCTATGGCAGAATCGTAACTGGTTATGATTTTTCAGAGCTGATCCGGTTCATGGAACAGGAAACTACGGTTCCGGAAGATGGGAATATTTATGTTCCGTCCGTAGCTGCGATGGAAGAAACAACAATTAAGCAGCAGCTGGAAGACATCCTGTACGGCGGGATGCCGGTCCAGATCGGTTACTGCAATGGCAGGAACAGTACCTATAATGGATTTGAATATCATAAGGGCAGTGAAATAAACATTGCCGTAACGGATTTTATGCTGGTATTAGGGCATTGCTGGGAGATACAAAACAATACCTACCGGGCAGAAGATGCAAAGGTTTTCTTTGTGAGAAGAGGTACGGCAATTGAGATGTATCAGCCAACGCTTCATTTATCGCCTTGTAAAGTCAGTGATGAGGGCTTTAAAGACATTGTCGTTCTTCCCAAAGGAACGAACCTGCCTTTAACCAATAAGCCCAAAGGGCGTGATGAAGAGAGCAGATTGCTCTTACATACGAATAAATGGGTTCTGGCACACCCGGATCGGGAACCGCTGATCCGGCAGGGAGCATATCCAGGATTGCTGGGAGACAATATTAAACTAAACTACTAAAAAGTGAGGGGGAAAATAAATGACGCATTTATGGTTTACGCTAATAACATTTGTTTTTTTTACAGCCCTGGTAGGGGTTATATCGGCAAAAATTGTGAAAGACGGTGATAATCAAAAAACAACGAAAGGATACTTTCTGGCCGGCAGCGGGCTTGGCGGAACCTTCATTGCCGGTTCCATGCTGCTTACTAACTTATCGGCGGAGAATCTGGTAGGACTTGCCGGTCAGTCCTATGGCGCAAATATGTCAGGTATGGCATGGGAGGCAACTGCCGTTATTGCAACAATTGTCATGGCATTTGTTTTTTTACCGCTTTATCTGCGTAAGGGTTACACCACGCTTCCGGAATTCATGGAGGAGAGGTATGGAATAGCGGTCAGAAGGATTGTTTCACTCCTCTTTCTCATCGGCTACATACTGGTCGGGATCCCGGTTTGTTTATATGCCGGTGCTATTGCTTTTAACCAAATTTTTGATCTGGGTACGATTTTTGGTATCAGTTCGCAAAGCGCATTAACAATCCTGATTGTGCTGGTCGGCATTATTGGAGCAGTCTATGCAGTATTGGGCGGAATGAAGGCTGTTGCTGTTTCTGATACCATTAACGGAGTTCTGCTGGTGGTCGGCTCGGTAATTGTTGTTTACTTTGGCTTTCTTACCTTAGGTAAAACCCAGGGCGGCGGTTTTGCTGCCGGAGTTATGGACGTGGTAAACAATGCACCTGAAAAATTAAATGCAATCGGCGGCAAAAATGATCCGGTACCTTTTATGTGCATCTTCACAGGTATGGTTTTGGCAAATCTTTTTTATTGGGGAACGAACCAGGTTCTGATCCAAAGAGCATTAGGTGCTAAAAACCTGAAAGAAGGTCAGAAAGGGGTTCTTATATCAGGTTTTTTGAAAATGATGGTGCCGTTTCTTCTTGTTATTCCCGGAGTTATTGCGGCGCGTCTGGCACCAGGGCTTGAAAGCAACGATTTTGCGTACCCGGCGCTTGTTGCCATGTCGCTGCCCTGGCCGGTAGTGGGATTGTTCTGCGCGGCATTATTTGGCTCTATTATATCGACCTATAACTCGTTTTTAAATGCTGCCAGTACGGTCTTCATGGTAGATATTTATCGGCCGATATTTAACCCCGGTCTGTCGGAAGAAAAAACCGTTAGTTACGCCAAAAAAATCGGCTGGGGATTTGCCGCATTTGCCATCTGTTTTACACCCCTCTTAAATGTGCTGAGTACCGGTCTTTATGACTTTGGCCGCAGCTTTACCGGTTTTTACAATATTCCTATTATTACGTTGGTGCTGATTGGAATGTTTTCAAAAAAAGGTTCAACACTGGGTGCGATCTGTGCAACAGCCTTCCATATAATTTTGTATTCCGGATATAAATTCTGGTTTAAAACAATTGATTCGCCGTTGACCAACAAGATTATCAGCATCAACTATATGAATATCTATGCGATTTCGTTTACCATTATGGTAGTAATTATTATCGTATGCAGTAAGATTTCGCCAAATGAGAAGGAGTTTAATAAAGCCACGTCCCGTACCGATGATTATGATATGACGCCGTGGAAACACAAAAACACCTTTGCTGTCTGGTTGGTATCCTTCCTGATTTATGAGTATTTCATTTTTTCACCGCTGGGTCTGGCAACGGCCAATAAGAATGTCGGTCTAATTGTAGGCGTTACATTATTTTTGTTAGCTGAAACTATCTTATTGATTTTAAAAGCGCAGAAAGAGAGGTAGAACATGCAGGTTAAAGTAACCGGCCAGACCCTGGAAGTATGGGGAAACGGAAAGAAAATCCTGGTACATAATGAATACGAGCCAATGATTTTTGTGGGTTATGGTCAGGAAAAGGTTGAGATGTACCGCGGCAACTATAAAATCGATGACTATTTGATCGAGCGGAAGGCTCTTAAGATGGATTCGGCCGTACAAAACGGCGAAACCTGGGTTCTGAGTTTTGAAAATAAGCTGACGGCTGAACTAAAGGTAAACGACAATTTACTGACCATTAATTTTAAGCAGCTTGATCCTTGTATCAACCGGTTCTGGTTCCGGGCTGCGGCAGATCATGATGAGCGGTGCTACGGCTGTGGAGAACAGATGTCCTATTTCAATCTGCGGGGAAGAAATTTCCCCATCTGGACCTCCGAACCGGGAGTCGGAAGGGATAAATCCACCTATATTACCTGGCGTTCTGATGTGGAAAATAAGGCCGGCGGAGATTATTTTAATACCAACTATCCTCAGCCCACCTACATTTCCACCAAACGTTACTACCTGCATATCGACAGTACGGCATATGCCGATTTTGATTTTAGAAATGAAGCCTTTCATGAGCTGCAGGTATGGGAAATACCGAGGCAGATCCGGATAGAAGAAGCTTCTGAATACCCGGAGCTCTTAGAAAAGCTGACCGCTTATTTTGGGCGTCAGCCGAAGCTTCCCAACTGGATATATAATGGCCTGATCATCGGAGTCCAGGGCGGCAGTGAACGTTCTTTCGGTCTGCTTGAAAAAACTTTGAATAAAGGAATTAAGGTATCGGCAGTATGGTGTCAGGACTGGGCCGGAAAACGAATCACTTCGTTTGGTAAGCGCCTGCAGTGGGACTGGAAGGCAAATGATGAGATGTACCCGAACCTGAAAGATGAGGTGGCGCGCTTAAAGAAAAGAAATATTCGTTTTATGAACTATATTAATCCGTACCTGGTGAATGACGGAGTACTTTATCAGGAGGGTAAGGCCAAAGGTTATTTTGCCACTAAAAATGACGGCAGTGATTATCTGGTAGATTTCGGCGAGTTCTACTGCGGTGTTGTCGATTTCACAAACCCCGATGCATATCAGTGGTTCAAAGACGAAGTTATAAAAAAATACACGCTTGATCTTAATATTGACGGCTGGATGGCTGATTTCGGTGAGTACCTGCCCACGGATGATATCCGGCTGTACAATGGGGTATCCCCGATGATTGAACATAATCACTGGCCGGCGCTGTGGGCAAAATGCAACTATGATGCTGTAAAAGAAGCCGGTAAGCTGGAGGAGGTTGTTTATTTCATGCGTGCCGGAGCCGCCGGAAGCCAGAAATATTGCACCCTGCTATGGGCGGGCGATCAATCGGTTGATTTTTCTATTCATGACGGTCTTGCCGCGGTGATCTGCGGATCATTAAGTGCGGGTATGCTCGGCTGTGGGCTGACTCATAGTGATATCGGCGGATATACCTCATTGTTCGGGAATGTCAGAACCAAAGAGCTGTTTCTGCGATGGGCGGAAATGGCGGTTTTTACTCCGGTCATGAGAACTCATGAAGGAAACCGGCCGGAAGAAAATTTCCAATACTATGAGGACGAAGAAACGATGGAGGCGCTGGCAAGGCTGGTAGATATCTATACCGAGCTGGCACCCTATACAAAGGCTTTGGTAAAGGAAAATGCCGATCAGGGAATGCCGGTGCAGCGGCCGCTGTTTATGCATTATGATGATGATGAAGCTTACGATATCCAATATGAATACCTTTATGGAAGAGACCTGCTGGTTGCACCGGTTTATCTGGATGATAAGGAGGATTGGGAAGTATATCTTCCTGAAGATCGGTGGATTCATCTTTGGTCCGGAACCGAGTATGGCGGGGGAAATAATAAAGTAAAAGCACCGATAGGATATCCGCCGGTTTTTTACAGAAAAGAATCCGATTACCGTGAACTTTTTGAACATTTAACCGCAGCGTATGGTGGACGTGGCTGGTTATCTGAATGATAGAACCACATTTACCGATAATAGGAGTCATGGATCCAAATATCTAAGAGTTACGAAAGGGTTGACAGAATGAAACAATTTCAAGTTGCTTATATACCGATTGGTGTCCCTACATTTCATCTGGAAAGCGCGCAGGAACAGTTTGAACAATCAATAGTTCTGCTCCGGTCTGTTACGGAGCAGGCAGTTGTTCCGGAAAAGATGCTGTTAACAATTGATGATTTGAAAAATTATCTGGATACCATTGAACCAGAGCTGATTGTCCTGCAAAATATAACATTTGCAAATGCTGCATACGCAAACGAGGTTTTGATGCGCTTCCAATGTCCAATTCTGCTGTGGACGCTGCGGGAGCCGGTTATTGACGGTGGCAGACTGCGCCTGAACTCATTAACCGGCGCCTATTCGGCGGCGAATGCAATCAGGGAGTTTGGCCGGGCGAGTTTTGAGTATCTGTATGGCGCACCGCAGGAAGCTCCGGTGAAGAAAAAAATAGCTGATACCATAGCGGCAGCAAAGCTGCTCCATAGCCTTTCGCAGCTGAAGCTGGCAGCCGTTGGGCATACCCCGCAAGGGTTTGGGTTTGGCCGGGCATTGGATGGCGACTTGATGAAGGTATTTGGTGTAACGCTGGAGGCAGTCGAAGCCAGAGAATTGATTGACAGAGCCAGGTCTTATAGTGAAGAGGAGTGTGCGGACTGCCTGGAAGAGCTTCGTGAATGCAGTACTGCACTGGATGAAACTCCAAGAGAAAATTTGATTGGTTTTTCCAGAATTTATAAGGCGTACAAGGAATACGTGACAGAACAGGGCATCGGCGCCCTTGCTTCCCGGTGCTGGCCGGACTTTTTCACCGCTTATGGAACCCCGGTTTGTGCCGTTCTGGGAATGTTGAATGATATGGGGATAGCCGCAAGCTGTGAAGCGGATGTATATGGTGCATTATCGATGTATATAGGGATGCAGCTGACCGGTAAAGCCGTATTTTTTGGTGATCCGGTTTCCCTGGATGAACAGGAAAACACCATTACCTACTGGCACTGTGGAACGGCTGCCTGTTCACTGGCAAGAAACGATACAGGGGCAGTTATTGGCGTTCATCCGAACCGTAAAATTGGTCCGGTTATGGATTTCGGCTGCAAACCTTGCGCCGCGGTGACTCTTCTGCGCGTGGGAAGGAAGCCGGATGGAACATTTCGAATATTTCTGGCGGAAGGGAAAGCACTAGATAAGCCCAAACAGTTCTGCGGGACCTCAGTCGTAGTTGAAATGAAGGGAAATGCCGGTGATATCGTGAGCCGGAGTGTAAAGGACGGATGGGAACCGCATTTTGTAGTGATCTACGCAAGCGTGCCGGATCAGCTGGAAATCATAGGTAGTATGTTGAATATTGAGGTCTGCCGATATTAGTTAATGATTAATTATCCTAACTCCTCGTAGGGAAGAAGCATTTGTGATATAATACTTTTGTGAGGAGAAAGGAAAAGATCAAATGAGGCAGATAGGCATTAACCTTGAGAATGTAAAATTAAAAAACCGAAGCTCCATTTTAAAAACATTAAATAATCTCGGTCCGATGTCGAGAAAAGATATTGCATATGAAGTTGGTTTGACACCGGCCGCGGTTACTTTATTGACAACTGAAATGATCGAAGAAAGGATTCTTACTGAAAAGGGTGAACTTCAGGAAGAAAGACGGGCAGGACGCAAGAAGATCCTGGTTGATATTGATTACCAGAGCAAATGGGTGATCGCAGTAAGTATTGAAATGAAAAATACTTACATCCAGATCTGCGACTTGAAAGCAAAAGTTTTAAAACAATTAAAACTGCCGACACGAAATGAATTACCGGCGAAACAATTTTTGCGCATTATTGCAGATGAAGCACTTCGACTGTATGAGGGGATGGATCTATCCCGGGAGCTTCTGGGAATGGGGATTTGTATACCCGGGATTGTGAGCCGCCGAAAGGGCCTGAGTATCAGGGCATATGGTATATGGAAATCGGAAGTGCCGGTGAAAGAGCTGATGGAAAGCTGGATGAAGTGTCCGGTCATTGTGGAGAATAATGTTAAGGCGTTTGCAGAAGGAGAACTCTTATATGGCGTTGGAAAAAAGGACAGCAACCTGCTGTTTTTAAAATGGGGTCCGGGGGTCGGCTCCGCAATCGTGATTCAGAACGAGCTGTATGAGGGAAAGGATAACCGGGCAGCCGAGATCGGCCATTATATTATTGAACCGGCGGGGAAACTCTGCCGCTGCGGCAGAAAGGGATGTCTGGAGACAAGGGTCTCAATTTCGGCGATGACAGATAAGCTGAGAGAAAAATTCATGAATGCAGATACACCGGCGCTGCATGAATGGGCCGGTGGTGACGAGACTATGATTACTGAAGAAAACTTTACGGATTTGCTGATAAATTCAAACACAGAATATCCGGCCGCTTTGTCGGATCCTCCGGTTCAGGATCTGCTAAACCAAAATATTGAAAGATTGGCAAGGGCGGTGGTCAATGTGATCACATTCATGGCACCGGATTATACCGTTTTATTTGGAAGTATGTTCGAAAATTCTTATGTGGAGGAAACATTTTTGAAGTATTGCATGCAGTATGATGAAAGCTATAACCATAGCAGCATCGGTAAATCAAAATTAAGCGCGGGAATCTGCCATATCGGTGCCGTTGCGCTTGTGACAAAAGAATTCATGTTTGAACAGGGGAAAAATTAAAATGGTTATTGATCCGGGTCGATTTTACAAAATGAGTCAGGCCTTTTTTAAAAATTGTACTTCCGGCCTGACTCTGATTTTAAAATGATTAGAACCGGTTAATCTACCAGCTTGTGCAATTCTTTTACATGCTCTGTCTCATGGGAATATTTATGGTTGGCCTTTGAGGCATAGAGGCTGACCGATGACTGCGACTTCTTAATCGGCTGCATGGTCCCGGCTCCCGCAACGCAACCGCCGGGGCAAGCCATACCCTCCAGCAGATATCCGTTATATTTTCCGGCCTTCGCCATCGACAGCAGTTTCCGGCATTCGGTAAGTCCTTCGGCATTGGCAATATTAATTTCCCGGCCGGGATATCGTTCGTGAACCACATCGACGACAGCCTTTGCAACTCCTCCGGACACCGCAAAGTTTCTGCCGTCGGTAGATGCGTCATTGACACCGTCAGGATCTTCCTCCATGTGGACAATATCAATATCGCCGGCATCAAAAATTCCTGACATTTCTTCAAAAGTTAATACGAAATCCACATCACTTCTAATTGAGGTTCTCATCGCTTCCAGCTTTTTTGCGGCACAGGGACCGATAAAAACAACTTTTGCATTCGGATGTTGCCGTTTAATTAATCGGGCAGTCAATGTCATCGGTGTCAGAGCCATCGAAATACAGTTTTTATATTCCGGGAACAGCTTCTTAGCCATCATGGACCATGCCGGGCAGCAGGAAGTAGCCATAAATGGAAGATGTTCGGGTACTTCCGTTACAAAATCAATTGCCTCCTGAGTTGCACAGAGATCGGCACCAATAGCAACCTCAAAGACATCGGCAAACCCAAGTGCCTTCATTGCAGAACGCAGCTTTCCCGGTGTTACCTTAGGTCCAAACTGGCCGACAAAGGCCGGCGCAACGGTTGCATATACACGCTCCCCGGCCTGAATGGAGCGAATCACCTGGAAAATCTGTGATTTATCTGCAATTGCTCCAAACGGACAGTTTACAAGACATTGGCCGCAGGATACACATTTGTCGTAATCAATATCAGCCTTGCCATGTTCATCAGAACTGATTGCATCCACACCGCAGGCCGCAGCACAGGGGCGTTCCTGCATAATAATTGCATGATAAGCGCATACATCTAAACATCTTCCGCATTGGATACATTTTTCCTGATCAATATAAGCCCGGCTATTGGTGCGTTCCAGTGTAATCGCCTGTTTTGGACATATTTCCACGCAGGGATGAGCCAGGCAGCCCTGGCAGCCGTCCGTGATAAAGATTTTTTTCTGACTGCAGGCATTACAAGCGAATTTTATAACATTAATAAGCGGAGGG
>Ga0153999_1000470_pt1 | contig 17773 bp, 14 predicted proteins | sample TSNC083MetaG_FD_104675 | JGI IMG/M metagenome (GOLD analysis project Ga0153999, IMG submission 104675) | Attine ant fungus gardens microbial communities from North Carolina, USA - TSNC083 MetaG | ecosystem: Host-associated > Fungi > Mycelium > Unclassified | place: USA: North Carolina, Lumber... | reverse complement strand
TTTGGAAAGACAAAGACAGTCGTCACACTGACCGCTAATGACGCTTTAGAAGAAGCGTTATGTTTCGGATGGATAGACGGACAAATGAAAAGCATCGACGATACCAAATATCGTAAATATTTTGCTTGCCGCCAAGCAAAAAGTCCGTGGTCTGATAAAAATAAGAAAATAATAGAAACGCTTCGAGAGAGAAATTTAATGACTGATTTGGGTGAAAAAGCCGTGGAAACTGCCAAGAAAAACGGCATGTGGGACGCTTCACCGTCTGGTACAATAACCGATGAGCAAATAGCGTCTTTCTCGGATAAATTATCCGGCTTTTCGCGTGCACATGAAAACTTTATGAGAATGCCACGCTCCGCCAAGGTGGCGTATGTGAGGAGATATTTATCATTTAAGAAAGAGGAAACACGACAGAGAGATTTTGAAAAAATAGTTGATATGCTTAATCAAAATCTCAAACCTACTATAAATAGCAAAGGGTAAAATCCCTCAAAGGAGCTGCCTTAATTAAGTCCTTATGCAGAATCAGGTGTGCAGCTTCGTGAGCTGCCACAATCCTTTTTTCGGCAGGAGCAAGTAAACCGTTAATGACAACAAATTTGGAACGGTTAGCGATATAACAATAACCTTTTAAACTTTGATATGAGTAAGATTCCCGTATGTCAACATTAACAGCATCCAGTAAATTCATAGGGGTTACGGGTTTTATGCTTTTTTATAGCTTTGCAAACCTCTTCAAATATGTAATTCTTACGCAATAGGTATCCCCCCCTCTTAGTAAAATGTATCAAGAAATCTATCAAGCATATGATAGCATGATAGATATCAGAAGCCATAGAGTCATTTTCGATATTTCTTGGGAGTAAATTTTTTGGCATGTTCTTTAGACTCTAAATATAATCCTTGTATTTCATGCAGAAATGCTAATTGGTCATCTTCAGTTAAATCCCCCCTGCAAACAATGCTTTTGCCTGTTCTAATACTTCCTGTGCCTGAGCAGCCCCACGAGAGCCATACTTTTCAGTAGCTTCGGTAATAAATTCTTCATTCTTAGTCAAAAGATAATTGACATCCACATTCAGCACTTACTATGACCGAAAAAAAGAAGCAGTATTGCTTTAGGGCTTGCAGTATGGAGGATTTAAAATGAGAAAGAAAATAGCAATGATTTTAGCAGGAGTATTAGTATCTATCTTGCCGCTTACGATGACTGGTTATGGAAATTCAGATGGTGGCAGTGATATTACTTTTAACGAAAGGCTTCTTTGCTAAGACCAGTAAAAGAATTAATTGATTTTAAGAAAATCGAATTAAAGCCAAATGAAGAAAGGGTTGTATCGTTTGATATTTCGGCTAAAGAGCTTGGATTTTATGATAATCAAGGGAGCTATATTTTAGAGTCGGGTAAATATACCATATTTGTGGGGAGAAACTCACAAGAGACTATTTCTAAGGAATTTGAATTAAAACTAAAAGAAACTAAGACTGATTTGGGAGTCTAAAATCCTGTCAACGGGATACTGGATATGAATGAGCGCCTTTTCCCTTTAAAGAAGAATGACCTTGAAATTATAGTGCTATGGCGATATAATGAGAACGATATTGAAGGCAAGACAGAAAAACTTATGGAAGTATACGGGGAAGCTTATATGAATTATAAATGGAAAAGGAACACAGCGATATTCATGTCAAGTCAGGCCATTTCACTTTTGGGATCGTCTTTGGTGCAATTCGCTATTACATCTTATATCACAGTACAGACAAAATCAGGCTTATATGCGACAATCGGAATATTATGTGCCATCCTTCCAATGTTTTTATTATCACCTTTCGCCGGTGTATGGGCGGATAAATATAACCGCAAAAATTTGATAATGATAGCAGATGGCTGTATTGCAGCATGTACACTTATAGTAGCAATTATTTTTATGTTGGGATATGGTTCTATCGGCTTACTTTTTGTGGCATTGATTATTCGGGCGCTGGGTTCAGCCGTGCAGACACCCTGTGTGGGGGCATTGTTACCGGATATTGTTCCGGAGCAGCATCTGACAAGGGTGAACGGAATCAATGGCACGATGCAGGCTTTATTCAGTTTGGCATCGCCGGTATTAGGGGCATTGCTTCTTTCGCTGCTGCCATTGGGAACGATTTTCTTTGTTGATATCATTACTGCCATTATTGCGATTGTCATTATGCTTAGAGCATTCCGGCTTCCGGAAAAAGAAAAGGCGGCATCGGTAAAGGCAGAAGAAAACTATTTCGGTGAGATGAAACAGGGACTTAGGTATATCCTTAAGACCCGATTCCTTGTGGAGTTTTTTGGATTTTGTACCGTTTATTTTATAATGATGGCACCGGCAGCATTTTTAACACAGGTGCAGGTGGTACGTAATTACGGAGACGACTACTGGCATTTATCGGCAATTGAAGTAGCCTTTTCGGTAGGGATGTTAATCGGAGGACTGACTATTACAGCATGGGGTGGATTAAAGAATAAAGTTCATACCATGATGTTAGCGGCAGCAGTGATGGGACTGTGTACCTTTGCTTTGGGGATTCGGATGCCGTTTACGCCCTATCTTTTGTTTATGGGAGTATTTGGGATGGCAATGCCGTTTATCGACACACCGGCAATGACTTTATTGCAGGAACGGGTAGAGCCACAGTACATGGGACGGGTATTTGGTATTATGACTATGATTACTACAAGTATGATGCCCCTTGGAATGATGATTTTTGGACCTATTGCGGATATTGTTTCGATTGAAATATTGCTGATTGTCACTGGTTTGATGACACTTTTTATGGCATTGTGCATGGGTAGAGCTAAAGAATTGTGCCGGGTAGGAGTAAATGACGCTGTAGAATCAAAAGAACAAAAGGAATAAAAAGAAACGATGTGATATTAAAAATGGAATCGACTTTGTCATTTAGGGTTCAAAAAATATTTCTAGGTACCTGTTAAAAAGCTATTGACAATTTAGAAAGTACCTGTTATACTTTAAAACAGAAAGTACCTGTTGTAAATAATCCGATAAGGAGGTTTCACAAAATGAGTAAGAATATAATCGATCTGCAAGAAAAGTTACAAAGACTAACGTGGCTGGCTTACATTTACCAAAAAAAAGATTGTATAGAGCATGGTTCGATGGCTGATCCGTCAAGAGGTCAGGGTAGAGTTTTGGCGGCACTTAAAATGCAGCCGGAAATCAGCACAAAAGATTTGGCATATCTGCTTGGTATACGCACACAGTCATTAAATGAACTGCTCGGCAAACTTGAAAGAAAAGGTTTCATAACCAGGATGCAATCGGAAAGAGACAAGCGTGTCATACTTGTTAAACTAACAGAAAAGGGGAAACTCGAAAAACAACAGGATTCGTCGGAATCGAAATTTGCTGCTCTGTTTGACTGCTTGAATGAAGAGGAACAAGAAAACTTTGGTGAGTATTTAGAACGCATTATTGCGATGCTGGAAGCACAGGTCGGCGAGGAACCAAACGATGCTGAATTCGAATGGATGAACGCAGCCAGAGAGCGTTTCGGTGAAAACTTCGATCAACTCCTTGCCATGAGACATGGCAGCAATCCGTTTTGGAGGGGCCTTGATCCACGGGGTGGCCTTGGCAATTTTCGACATGGCGGACGCTTTGGTGATAAAAATAAGGAAAACGAAAAATAAAATCTGCAAATAAATAAGGGGGATTTATATGTTTTCGATTATTGTGATCTTCATTTATGGCATTGATTGGTTATTCAAAAGATGAACCGAAGGATTCTATACGCTTGAATCCTTCGGTTCCATTTTATTAAAATTAAATATCTTGACATTCCCATATTGTACCGTTACAATGTTAGTATCCTAACATATAAGGTGTTGATAATTATGCGAGAAAACAGACATCTCCTATTTGAAGTAAAATCCTTGGCTAACCTTGTCAAAAGGGAAGCGGATAGTACAATTCCATATAATGATAAAGACAATTTGACAGGGATGCAAGGTTTTGTCATTGGCTATCTTTTTAGGAATAAGGATACCGATGTGTTCCAACGGGACTTAGAAGCCAGATTTCTGATTCGCCGTTCTACGGCCACCGGGATTCTTAAGCTCATGGAGAAGAAAGGACTAATCGAGCGCAAGCCGGTTCCCTACGATGCACGATTGAAGAAACTAACACTGACAGCAAAGGCCATCGACCATCATGAGAATTTTTTAAGGGAGATGGACAAATTGGAAGTCCGTGCCGTGAAAGGTTTGACAGAGCCTGAGATAGAGGCTTTTTTATTGACACTGAATAAAATCAAACAAAATATTGAATAAACAGGTATGATCAAGATGGTTTTATGCCGGTGTATTCATAGATTTATAACAGGGAGGAGTAACTATGATAAAACGACTTGCACGCTGCATCAGACAGTATAAAAAGGATACGGTGCTGGCACCGGTTTTTATGGTATTAGAATCGGCGGCAGAGATACTTATACCATTTTTGATGGCTAGCTTAATTGATAAGGGCATTAGCGTCGGGAATATGGACTATATTTGGAAGATGGGTATTGTCCTTGTTTTGGTTTCTTTCTTTTCATTGTTTTTTGGGGTTCTCAGTGGAGCCTATGCCGCCAAAGCCTCCGTAGGTTTTGCCCGGAATTTAAGAAAAGACATGTACTACAATGTGCAGACTTTTTCCTTTTCCAATATCGATAAATTTTCCACAGCCAGTATTGTCACCAGATTAACAACGGATGTGACCAATGTACAAAATGCCTTTCAGATGCTGGTTCGAATGGCGGTGCGCAGCCCAGTGATGCTGATTATGGCTTTGGGAACGTCATTTAGTATTAATGTGGAACTATCGCTTATATTTCTTGGAATAATTCCGATTCTTGGGGTGGGACTGTATGTCATTATGAATGGCGTCCATCCAATATTTGAGCGGGTATTTAGAACCTATGATAAGCTTAACAACGTTGTCCAGGAGGATTTACATGGCATTCGTGTGGTGAAATCCTATGTTCGGGAAGCATATGAGGAAGAGAAGTTCGATACGATTTCGGAAAATATTTTTAAAGACTTTACGAAAGCAGAAAAGAAGCTGGCATTTAATATGCCTTTAATGCAATTGTGTATATATAGCTGTATGCTGCTTATTGCCTGGATTGGGGCAAAGCTGATTGTTGGAAGTTCCATGACTACGGGTCAGTTGATGAGTGTTATTACCTATGCAATGCAGATACTCATGAGTCTTATGATGTTGTCCATGGTATTTGTTATGATTACCATTTCCCGTGCTTCAGCGGAGAGAATTGTAGAAATATTAGATGAAGTTCCCGACCTTACCAACGGCGAGAATCCGGTATATGAAGTGAAAGATGGTTCGATATCATTTGCGAATGTAGATTTTAGCTATGCCAAGGATAAAAACAAACTATGTTTAAGCGGTGTGAATGTTAACATTACCTCTGGTGAAACAGTAGGGATTCTCGGCGGTACCGGAAGTTCTAAAACAAGCCTGGTGCAGTTGATTCCCCGGCTTTATGATGCGACGGACGGAGCCGTCTTGGTGGGTGGTGTAGATGTGCGCCAATATGATATTGAAACGCTGCGTAATGAGGTTGCCGTTGTGTTGCAGAAAAATACGTTGTTCTCCGGGACCATCAAAGAAAATCTCCGTTGGGGTGCTGAAACGGCGACTGATGAAGAGATGGTCCGCATCTGTAAGCTGGCACAGGCAGATGAGTTTATACAAAGCTTTCCTGATGGTTATGATACCTATATTGAGCAGGGTGGAGCCAATGTTTCAGGAGGTCAAAAGCAGCGGCTTTGTATTGCCAGAGCCTTACTTAAAAAACCTAAAGTGCTCATCCTTGATGATTCAACAAGTGCGGTAGACACAAGGACAGATGCCCTGATTCGCAAAGCTTTCCGAGAAGAAATTCCTGGCACAACAAAGATTATTATTGCACAGCGTGTTTCTTCGGTACAAGATGCGGATAAAATCATTGTAATGGAGAGTGGAAGAGTTCATTCCACAGGAACCCACGAAGAACTGTTGAAAAGTGACCATATTTATCAGGAAGTCTATTACTCCCAGATGAAAGGAGGCGACTTTGATGAAGCCATCTAATACGGGAAGACCTAAGAAACAAATCAGTGGAAAAACAATTAAGCGACTGATATCCTATATTACAAAACAATATAAAGTACAGTTTTTTGTTGTGTTTATATGCATTATTATAAGTGCAGTGGCCAACGTGGCCGGCTCTGCCTTTATCCAGATTTTAATTGATGACTATATTTCACCGCTTCTTACGGAGGATAATCCTGTGTTTACAGGACTTCTGTATGCCATTTTAATCATGGGCCTGGTTTATTTAGTTGGCGTTGTGGCAACCTTACTTTACAATCTCATAATGGTTACCATCTCACAGGGTGTCCTTAAGAAAATCCGTGACGACATGTTTGAACATATGCAGACATTGCCGATTAAGTATTTTGACAGCCACACCCATGGAGATGTTATGAGTTATTATACAAATGATACGGATGCACTCAGGCAGATGATATCTCAAAGTATACCCCAGGCTTTTTCATCGGTGATTACCATTGTTGCCGTAGCTTGTGCCATGTTAATTATCAGTCCTTTCCTGACGCTTCTGGTGGGTGTCTGTATATTTATTATGCTTATGGTGGTAAAGAGCATTGGCGGAAAGTCATCAAGATATTTTATTAAGCAGCAAGCTTCTCTGGGGGATGTCAATGGATATATTGAAGAAATGGTTAATGGACAGAAGGTTGTTAAGGTGTTCTGCCATGAAGAGAGGGCAAAAGCCGAATTTGATGAAAAGAACGATACTCTGTGTGAAGAGGGGACTAAAGCAAATATCTTTGCAATTATACTTATGCCGATCATGGGGAATATCGGTAATCTGCAGTATGTATTAATCGCGATTATTGGCGGGGCTATGGCCATCGGCGGCATCGGCGGAGTAACATTGGGAGCCATTGCTTCTTTCTTAAGCCTCTCAAAAAGCTTTAGCCAGCCTATTGGGCAGATATCTCAACAGCTGAATGCAATTGTGATGGCATTGGCAGGCGCTGAACGTATTTTTACGCTCATGGATGAAGAACCCGAAAAAGATAAAGGCTATGTGACATTGGTTAATGCAAAATATACAGACGGCCAACTGACGGAATGCCCGGAGCGCACCGGCTTATGGGCCTGGAAGCATCCCCACAAGGGAAATGGCACTATCACTTATACTGAGGTAAAAGGCAAGGTTGAATTCCAGGATGTAGACTTTGGCTATGAGGAGAATAAGTCGGTCTTACATCATATATCCCTCTATGCCAAACCGGGGCAGAAGATTGCTTTCGTCGGGGCGACAGGTGCCGGTAAAACAACAATTACTAATTTGATTAACCGTTTTTATGATATTGATAATGGCAGGATACGACTTGACGATATTAATATCAATAAAATAAAAAAGAGTGACCTTAGACGTTCTCTTGGTGTTGTTTTGCAGGAAACGAACCTCTTTACGGGAACCGTGATGGAGAACATTCGCTATGGCAAACTAGAAGCCACCGACGAAGAGGTGATTCACGCTGCAAAGCTTGCCAATGCCCATGATTTTATTACCCGATTACCTGGTGGTTATGATACTGTCATTGCCGGTGATGGCGGAAGGCTTTCGCAAGGACAGCGCCAATTGATTTCCATCGCGCGTGCTGCTGTAGCCGACCCACCGGTGATGATATTAGATGAAGCCACCTCCAGTATTGATACACGTACGGAGATACTTGTACAAAAGGGTATGGATAGTCTGATGGAAGGACGCACGGTGCTAGTCATTGCCCACAGACTGTCTACGATTCAAAATTCTAAAGCCATCATGGTTATGGAGCAGGGGCGAATTATTGAACGCGGTAATCATGAAACATTACTTGCTGAAAAAGGCAAGTATTATCAGTTATATACGGGGACATTTGCGGCAGAATAAGTCAGGTAATTGTTAAACGTTTTAATAATTTGACGGAAATTACGGTATATAGTAAAATAAATGTTAAGAGTTTGATAAACTCGTTTATCGTTAGATGATTTACAGAGGATGTGGTTCGGGAATGTCAACAATAAAGGAAATTGCAAAGGCGTGTAATGTGTCAATTGCTACTGTTTCCAATATTTTAAATAGTAAACCGGGAGCGAGTAAAGCAACAAGAGATTATGTGCTTCAGAAAGCAAAAGAACTCAATTATACGCCAAATTATGTTGCTAAAAATTTGAAGTCCAAAAATACAAGGACGATTGGCGTTATTGCAGAGGATATGACGATTTTCAGCATTCCTGATATTATTGACGGCATTACAAAACACTGTGAAGAAGAAAACTATCAAATACTTCTTATGAATTTGCGGCTATACCAAAAGTATGATGATACCTATTACCATAAAAGGGATTACTATGGTCGGGTACATGAAGTGATTAAAGATTTAATGGCCAAGCAAGTGAATGGAATTATTTATGTGGCAGCCCATGAACGTACAATTAAGTGCATACCTGAGGATCTATCTATTCCGGCTGTCATGGCTTATGGTTATACAGATAATGACCAGATTCCTTCAATTATCGTGGATGATGTCCATGGTGCTTATAAAATTGTTAATTATATGATAGAAAAAGGTCACCAAAGAATCGGCGTCATTACAGGTAAGAATGATAGTATGCACATGCAGGATCGCCTTAGAGGATACCAGAAAGCATTGTATGACAACAAGATACTATATGATCCATCTATTGTTTGCTATGGGGATTGGATTCGAGAATCGGGACATGAATTTACAGATAAATTATTGGATAAAGGGGTAACGGCGGTTTTTTGTATGAATGATCTTATTGCAGGCGGTGTATATGATAGAATATCTGAAAGAGGATTTACTCCCGGAGAAGATATTTCTATCGCAGGTTTCGATAACAGACAACTGTCAAGCTATTACAAACCTCCGTTGACTACAATAAATCTGCCATTACATGATATAGGCTATTGTGCCAGTGAAGTTATCATTAAAATGATTCAGTCTGAAGATGGGAGAGATATATTGCCGTTATATCAGCGTGACTGTGAACTTTTAATAAGAGGCTCTGTGAAAGACATCAACTAATTATTTAATATTTATTATTTTCAAAAACACCTTCCATTTCCGGGAAGGTGTTTTTGAAGTCAATTATATAAAATATATATAATTAAACGTTTAATAAATTGTATAATATGTGGAAATTGTAAAATTTAGTTATAGTGAGTATAAGAGAGATATATGGAGATATTAAGAGTTATATTGGATTTTTGATGAATTATCAGAGTTTAATTTCTCGATGGAATATGATATAAGTAATGTAAATATTACTGAAATAGCTAATCAATTTAGCTAAAAATGCACATATTTTTCATTGATGAAGAGAAATGGGAAAATGTAAAATTAATACGATTTTTTTTGAGTACAGTACTTAAACGTTTAACAAGAGGTGAGAAAGTATGATTTTTGCAGAAAAAGCTGAGAGTCTGCCGCTGTCTTCCATTAAAATTCAGGATTCTTTCTGGTTCGAATATATTCGATTAGTGAAAGATGTTATTATACCTTATCAATGGGACGTTCTAAACGATAGAGTTCCTGATACTGTAAAGAGTTACTGTATACATAATTTCAAAGTAGCTGCCGGTGACGTTAAAGGTGAGTTTCATGGAGCGGTATTTCAAGATACGGATGTTGCTAAATGGTTAGAGGCAGTTGCTTATACTTTAGAAGTTTATCCCGATAAAAAGCTAGAGGCTTTAGCAGATGAAACCATTGAGTTAATTGAAAAAGCGCAAAGTGAAGATGGTTATCTAAATACATATTTTACAATAAAGGAACCAAAGTGCCGATGGCAGAATCTGATGGAAGGTCATGAACTTTATACGGCCGGACATATGATAGAGGCGGCGGTGGCTTATTATAAAGCCACAGGGAAGAGAAGGTTTTTAGATGTCGTTATGCGGCTTGCGGATGCCATTGATGAACAGTTTGGCCCGGAAGATGGTAAGTGTCATGGTTATCCCGGTCATCAGGAGATTGAACTGGCATTGGTAAAATTATATCACGTAACTGAAATAAATAAATATCTTAGGTTGGCCAGATATTTTATTGATGCAAGAGGGAAAGGAGAAAATTATTTTCTGCAGGAAGAAAAAAGACCATCTTTTAAGCATATATTTCCTGAACTTAGAGGATATGATCCAGTCTATTCCCAATCTCATCTTCCGGTACGTGAACAAGATGAGGCCGTGGGACACAGTGTACGTGCAGTGTATATGTATTGTGCCATGGCAGATTTAGCTTATGAAACCAAAGATGAAGCACTAATGAATACCTGTGTTAAGCTATGGGACAATATGGTAAACAAACGAATGTATATTACAGGTGGAATTGGCTCATCAGGCATATTAGAAAGATTTACGACGGATTACGACTTACCCAATGCTGAAAATTATTCAGAAACATGTGCCTCTATTGGTCTGGCACTGTTTGGAAAACGAATGGCCGAGATAACCAAAGATGCATCATATATGGAAGTTGTAGAAAGAGCGCTTTACAATACGGTTTTATCCGGTATAGCCTTTGATGGGAAAAGTTTCTTTTATGTGAATCCTCTGGAAGTGTGGCCGGATAATTGTATGTCTCACACATCAAAAGAGCATGTCAAGCCGGTTAGACAAAAATGGTTCCCTGTAGCCTGCTGCCCTACGAATATTTCAAGGACATTGGCTTCTCTGGGGCAGTATTTATACTTTCAGGAAAAGAATAAGTTATACGTCAACTTATTCATACCTAATAAGACGAAAGTGATATTAAATCAGACAGAATTTAATTTAGAACTCAAAACAAAATTTCCTTTTGAAAATAAAATCGAGCTAAATATCAAGGCTTGTGAAAGTAAAAAGTCAGCTATTTATATCAGAGTTCCCGAATATGCAAGGAACTATTATATATTGATTAATGGGAAGTTATATGAAGAAATGTATATTGAAAAAGGTTATGCAGTGATTGAAAGGGTGTTTCATGAAGATAAAATAGAAATAATGTTTGAAGCACCGGCCGAATATGCAAGAGCCAATCCTAAAGTAAGGGCAGATTCGGGAAAGACGGCAATTATAAAGGGCCCATTAGTTTATTGCTTGGAGGAAACAGATAACGGCGATAATCTTGCTTCTATTTATGCAGACACGGGGCAGGGACTGACGGAATGTTATGATGAAGAAATGTTGGATGGCGTCTTAGTTGTTTTAGGAAAGGGCAAGAAAATTAAAAGTTTTGGTTGGGAGGATAACAAGCTTTATAAAACGATGAAACCTGAATTAGAAGATATTACATTTAAAGCGATTCCTTACTGCTTTTGGTGTAATCGTCAGCCGGGAGAAATGATTGTCTGGCTGAAAGAACTTATGTGATGGCTTTAATAAGCAAATTTATATAAAATTTATTTTTAAAGGAGGAGTATGTAGATGAAAAAAAGAGTTTTTGCAATGTTTACAGTACTGGTATTGATATTGACCACTTTAGCCGGATGTGGCGGTGGATCTGGCAGAGAAACAACAGCCAAAGAAAGTACCGGTGAAGAGACGACGGGAGGAGAAACAACGGCAGATATTATTGGATCTGATTCTGAAGATGCCGTACAACTTGAGCTTTGGACATTTATTGCTCAACATCAAAACTTTTATGAGGCGATGTTAGAAAAGTGGAATGAAAACAATCCGGATAAACAGATATCCATCAAATGTAATGTGATGCCTTATGATGATATGCATAACAAATTACAAATCGCTTTAACAGCAGGCGATGGGGCACCTGATATCGTGGATATTGAGCTTGGGAAATTTGCCAATTTCACTCAAGGTACACCCGAGTTGATGGATTTAACGGAATATGCCGCACCTTACAGGGAGGATATTGTAGAATCCAGATTGCAATTATATAGTAAGGATGGCGCTCTCTATGGATTACCTACACATGTTGGTGCAACAGTCGCATTTTACAATGCTGAATTATTGGAAGAAGCAGATATTAATTGGGAAGATATTAAGACATGGGATGATTATGAGGAAGCAGGTAGTCAATACAAAGAAGCAACTGGTAAGAGTTTTGGTACGGCAGACACATATGCGACATGGCAGTTAAATGCAGTGATGGCTCAGTTGGGTACAGATTACTTAGATGCAGATGGAAACTTACAGATTAACAATGAAAAGTTGGTTCAAGCACTGGATATGTTTAAAGATATGCAGGATGCCGGCGCAATAGATACAATTGCCGGAGGACAGCCTGATACAGAAGAAGGAAAAGGTGCTTTCAACAATGGAGAATTCGCAGCGATGATCATGCCGTTATGGATGATGTCCCGTTTTACAGATGAAATGACAGACTTAGAAGGTAAAATAGCGATTGCAGCAATTCCTACGATGGATGGAGCACAGGCTCTTTCTGTAGGCGGCGGCGGAACTGGTACAGCGGTTGTAAAGAATAAAGAGAATGCTGAATTAGCAGCAGAATTTCTGGCATATGCAAAGCTGTCTTATGATGCAAATGTTATGGTATGGGAAGTTTTAGGATTTGATCCTGTTAACATGTCAATTTGGGAAGATGAATCTATCACCCACGATGAAAATAATAAATACATCCAATACTTTGTGAATAATCCCTTTGATGTACTAAATGAAATTAAAGATGGCATAGCCCTTCTTGAATCACAGACATCTTCAAAATATCCTTCGATTAATGATTACTTTGTAGCTACGGCATTAAACGAAATATTTGAAGACGGTATTTCTTCGCAGGAAGCCACGGATTCGGCGCAGGATTATCTGGCAAGTGAACTAGAATAAGCTGGGGGGGTTTCCCCCTGGCTTTTCTTTAATCTGAAAATATGAAAAGGGGTGTTTTGGTGATTAAGAAGTTTATTTATTCTAAGAAAATAGCACCGTATGTTTTCATTGTACCGTTCATTCTCACATTTCTGATTTTTTGGATAGTGCCCATTATAAAATCAGGAATGATGAGTTTCCAAAGCATACAGTTTACTGAAGTGGAATGGATAGGATTAGACAATTACAAGCGGCTGCTTGGGGATTCACAGTTTAGATTAGCGGTTTTTAATAGTGTACGCTATATGATTGGAACGTTAATATTGCTTATTCCAATTCCTATGATATTTGCCTGTTTTATTAATAGTAAAGTGATGAAGGGGAAAGAATTCTTTAAATCTGTTTTTTTTATTCCGGCACTTACTTCTGTTGTTGTGGCAGGTACGATATTTCGTCTAATCTTCGGAGAGATGGGTAGTTCTTTGATGAACCAGTTTATCGGAATATTCGGACTGGAGCCCATTAAATGGCTGAAAAATGACTGGACCGCATTTTTTGCTCTTTTGACTCTGGCCTGCTGGCGCTGGACAGGTGTTAATATGCTGTATTTTCTCTCCGGACTGCAAAGTATACCTAAAGAATTGTATGAATCTGCCCAGGTTGATGGTGCAAATGCATGGCAGAAATTTATAAAAATATCGGTACCTATGTTGAAGCCTACGATTATATATGTATTAACAATTAGTATCTATGCAGGATTATCTATGTTTGTAGAAAGTTACATGTTATGGGAGGGGAAAAACTCACCGAAGAACATTGGCTTAACCATTGTAGGTTACTTGTACAATCAAGGTATACGAAAAAATAACATGGGATATGCATCGGCAGTTGGCCTCATTTTGCTGATTATTGTTATGGTTATCAATGTGGCACAGTTGACGGTCACCGGCCTCTTTAAAAAGGAGGAAAAGTGATATGGAAAAAAAGAATATTTCCCTGTCTGTACTTACGTTCCTACTTTTTACAGTGGTTGCCATTGTTATTTTAATACCATTTCTGGCTATCTTTATTGGTTCGTTTAAAGATGGAACGGATATGATTCGAAATGGTTTAAATTTGAAGATAGAACTTGATAAAATGAGTCTGGATAATTTTAAATTCTTGTTTTCGGGAGCAGAAGAGGCCAGAAGATATTTTATGTGGTATAAGAATAGTATGATACTGACTATTTCACAGGTTGCTTTGACGTTAATTGTGAGTGCCTTTGTCGGCTATGGATTTGCGGCATATGAGTTTAAAGGGAAAAATGCATTATTCCTATGCGTGCTATTAATTATGTCAGTGCCATTTGAGATACTGATGCTGCCCCTTTACAAGCAGGTAGGTGATATGGGCATCAGTGATACCTATGCGGCAATTGCGCTGCCATTTTTGGCTCATGCTTCTACCATTTTCTTTTTTAGGCAATATCTGGCGGGAATTCCTAAGGAAATTATTGAAGCAGGGAGAATTGATGGGGCATCAGAATATGGTATATTTGCAAGACTGATTTTGCCGATTATGAAGCCTTCTTTTGCGGCCATGGCTATTTTAAATGCCATGAACAGTTGGAATAATTTCCTATGGCCGCTGCTTGTATTGAGATCGGATAGTAAATATACATTACCTATTGGTTTGAATACTTTACTAAGCCCTTATGGGAATAATTATGATTTGCTAATAGTTGGATCTTTCTGTGCGATTTTACCGATTTTCATTTTATTCCTCTTCTTCCAAAAGTATTTTATTGAGGGCATGACAGCAGGCGCTGTTAAAGGGTAAGGTGTATGATTGACAACAAAAGGCATGATCTTAAAATAAATCAGGAGGTATAATAAATTTGAGAAAAGCCAAAATGACAATTGATAAGGCATTTAAAATTGCACCTGTTGATAAGAGAATTTACGGCTCTTTTATAGAGCATTTGGGAAGAGCTGTATATGATGGTCTTTACCAACCGGGACATGATTTATCCGATTCAGAAGGATTCCGTAAGGATGTCATAGATATGGTAAAGGAACTGAATGTACCTGTTATCCGTTACCCGGGGGGTAATTTTGTATCCAATTTTTATTGGGAAGATAGTGTTGGACCGACAGAAAAAAGGCCAAACAGACTAGAACTGGCCTGGCGCAGTATGGAGACCAATGAAATCGGAGTTAATGAATTTGCAAAATGGGCAAAATCCGCTAATTCCAGCTTAATGATGGCAGTCAACCTGGGAACGAGAGGGATTGCCGATGCCTGTAATCTTTTGGAATATTGTAACCATCCCTCCGGGACTAAGTATAGTGATTTACGGATAAAGCACGGGGTAAAAGAGCCTCATGATATTAAACTCTGGTGCCTGGGCAATGAAATGGACGGACCCTGGCAGATTGGTCATAAGACCATGGAAGAATACGGCAGACTTGCAGAAGAAACAGCCAAGGCGATGCGCTTGATTGATTCGGATATTGAACTGGTTTCCTGCGGCAGTTCATCAAAGGACATGGCTACGTTCCCGGAATGGGAGGCAGTTACCCTTTCTCATACTTATGAGTATGTAGACTATGTATCCATGCATCAATATTATGGGAATGCAGGGGATGACAGTAACGACTATCTGGCCGCCTCTGATGATATGGATGCCTTTATCAAATCGGTTATATCCACCTGTGACTATATCAAAGCAAAAAAACGCAGCCTTAAGAATATGTATATCAGCTTTGATGAATGGAATGTATGGTTCCATTCTAATCAGGAGGATAATGATACCATGGAGAAGCATCCATGGCAGAAAGCCCCTTCTTTATTGGAGGATATTTATACTTTTGAAGATGCACTCCTTGTAGGTTTGATGCTGATTACATTAATCAAACATGCAGACAGAGTCAAAATTGCGTGTCTTGCTCAGTTAGTTAATGTCATTGCGCCAATTATGACAGAGGCCGGAGGAGGAACAGCGTGGAAGCAAACGATATTCTATCCTTTCATGCACGCCTCAAAATATGGCAGAGGAACGGCATTATTTTCTATCATTGATACACCAAAGCATGAAACAAAGAATCACGGTGAAATTACAGATATTGAATCTGTCGTTGTCCATAATGAAGAGAAAGAAGAACTTACAATATTTGCTGTCAACAGGAACCTGAAAGAAGATCTGATTTTAGAATCTGATATTCGTTCCTTTAAGGATTATAAAATCTTGGAGCATATCATATTAGAAAATGATAATCTTAAAGCTAAGAATGGCGTGGGAATACAGAGGGTACAGCCAAAATCTTGCAGTCAATCAAAATTAGAAGACGGAACAGCTGTCAGCCTTTTGCATAAGGCCTCATGGAATGTTATACGTCTTGGTACCTAAAACAATCAGAGATATTTCATAATGAGACAGAAAATAAAAGTGAGGCAGGGAAGTTACCACTGCCTCACTTTTATTGATAGTGTTTATGCCAATCCAGGGAATAGAATAAGTAGTGCGGCGACTAATATTACCCCTAAGAAAGTAAACAACACAGTTGTTACAGCAATTTGCGGGTACCCATCCTTATACTTAACATCAATAATTGACATCAAGGCTACGATTGCACCAGAAAATGGAAGTGAATCAAGGACTGTATTTGAAACTAACAATACACGGTGTGCAGCATTCGGATCAACACCAAGAATAGGAATAAATACGGTGGCAGCAACACCTAAAGCAATGATGAGACCTGATGCAGAAGCGGCAGCACCTAACAGTAATATCCCCATAAATGCCAGAGAGAGGAGTGCGGGACCTGGCAGGTTAGTGAATAGCTCAACAATCGTACCGAAAGCCGGAGCTGCTTCTATGGCATAACCTAAAGTGTAGTTAAGCAGGATGATAGCCGGAATGCCTGCGATGGTAACACCATTATTCATACTGTCGGCAATAGTCATGATACGGCTTACTCCGTCTTTTTTCGGGATATAGCGACCGAAACAAATAATACCTGCGATACAGCCTACAGCCATGGCAGCCCATGGGGCATCGGAGAATATCGTACTAAAACCAACCGGAATAATAACTAACGGTATGATGGCAAGAATAACCGGCGGCAGATTCTCTCCGGTAAGATTAGCCGGTTGAAGCGGTCCGTATTCAAAATCCTCTTTATTCTCAGCAGCCTTCCTTACCATTTTATTGATATACCACATTGAAGCACCAAATACAAAAACAACAAAGATAAAACCGGGAATAGCAGCGGCATAAGATGTTGTATTATATTCAGCGAGGAAATTGATGCATAGGATATTGGGAACAGCCAGACTTCCGGGAAGGGCAGTACCAATGGTGGTTCCTAATACCAGATGGACAGGCATGAAGCGTCTTGGAATATTTACTTCAGCCATAACGCCGGTAGCAATTCCAATCATGGTAAAGAGAGAAGCAAACGGGTCTACACCAACATAATTAAATATGGCATTCATAAAGATAATACAAAAGCTTCCTATTAATCGGCGCCGGTTTGCATCAGCATTTTTCCCCAACACATTGAGTAACCAACCCGAAAGGGAGGTTGCTGCGCCAGAGTCGATAAATAGTTTGCCAAATATAGCGCCAAACAAGTATAAAGGCAACAGCGTTTTAGCCTGTGTGGCAACACCGCTGACAAAAGCATTACCGTTTTCGTCAATTCCGGACTTGAGCATGATATCAGAAAAAGTCTCCAGAATAGGCATCCCGTTGGTGATAAACACGACCATTACTGCAACGATAACAGTATAAGCAAGATGAAAACCTTTGTAAGTAAAAAATATAACGATAAAAAACGCAAGGGCAATTCCTAATAAGCCTACTAAATTTGACATAAAATAATCC
>Ga0153999_1000467_pt1 | contig 17819 bp, 16 predicted proteins | sample TSNC083MetaG_FD_104675 | JGI IMG/M metagenome (GOLD analysis project Ga0153999, IMG submission 104675) | Attine ant fungus gardens microbial communities from North Carolina, USA - TSNC083 MetaG | ecosystem: Host-associated > Fungi > Mycelium > Unclassified | place: USA: North Carolina, Lumber... | reverse complement strand
TGGAACCACACTCGGGCTCCATTTATGAAACCGTGATTCAAAATGTCTGTCCAGGCATTGGACAGCGTCGGAGAATCTGTTTCTGCATTGGCCGCTGGAATTGCTAAATAAGTATGACCAGACCAGAAGAGAAAGTGAAATGAAATGTATACTAAGTTTGCTTGATGAACGAACACCTTGGTTGATGCAGCTTCAATATCGCGAAAGGCACATTCTAAAAAAATCCATTTGATGATCAATTCTGCAAGGAATAGCCAAGTTTTACACTGTACTTCTGCATTTTCACGAGATTATCAAGCATCTTTCGTGTTCTCGTATTCTCAGGAAGAGAATCCCTGAAATCATCTCCCCCCATCCACTCGAGGTCGTGCTGCAATACGTTGCGAGCTCTGATTGAACCGCCCCTGACATCTCCAACACATGCATGTAATGTCACTCTTTGCACCTTGGAGTTATAAGCGGCACAATGTAGGATATTGGAATTATAGAAGACGGTCTCCCCAGCTAGGACTCAGATCAGTTTGTGATGGGAATGGCAGTCATATCACACTTACGCTGGAGGGTCAACCGGATCGCACCTGGCATGGCCAGAGGATTTGAGGGAGGATCTAAAGTTTCTGAAAGGCGACGTTGTTCCGGAGTCCGCACAGACTTGTGAGAACGAGGTACAATGTAAAGGGATTCATCAGTATACAATGCGCTAGAAAAAGCATTACTAAGAGGCAATAAGACAAGTCGTCTAGACGCACGTGTTCCACTGCACCTAGAATAATGTTGAAACAGGTAACGGAATGGTAGAAAGCGAATGATTCTGACTTACGCCATAACTCAAGACTCGAAGGGCGCTTCGTTCTTCTTCCTCAGACACATTTTCGTGAATATCATCCCTGTGCCAACGCAAAGAAAAATCATGGTCCAGAGGATTAATGAGAAGGTTGAATAATTCTTGCTTGCGATAATTAGACATCTGCCCAGCAACGACTGAAGGGATATACCAAGTTGCAGCTCATCATCCCTGCAGTCCAAAAGCTCCTTGACGACTTCTAACAATTTATCTGAGGTATACCATCGACCGAATACTGGCTCACTGAGCTGCGGATGCATGAGGTGTTGCACACCCCAAGAATCGGGATTATCGTTATTGAATGGAGGGAACTGCCTACCGACTGTTCGACGATGAGGCCATGTTCCATCTCGGGTTTTTTGGATAACCCTCTGACATGCAGCTTCTAGCTCTGACCAGTGTTCAGGAGGGATCAGTCCAGGCACGACGACAAAGCCTTGATCATCATAAATTGTTTTGTTTGTGTTGTTAATAGCGGTCATATGGTACCCTGGTTGATTATGTTTGCCAGTTATCGACCCATGCCATCAGACTCGTGGGAGATCAGAGAAATCGCTCAGACGTGAGCCACCGGCCCGGCAATCGCAGTACTTGAGTGTATTTCGGATAAGGAAAAGCTACATTCTACGACCACCACATGCGAGCCACAAAGTTTTATCAGATTGGAGGGTTTAGACCAAATGTGAGGTGGTATGTAAATACCATTGTATAGATTGCTCATGAATCAATACAAGCTGTCAGGTTCGAGAATGACTGGGATGACAAGAAACTCATAGAGCTCTTGGCAGGGCCAAGCTCTCCGTTATGTCCCAGTAAAGACCGGCCACTCGAGTTACTTCTAGGTGCAAGACTATTTTTTTATTTTCATATTCAAGTTAACATGCCAAAGGAATAAAGGAAACGGGTTCCTCGCATTTACTCCTCGCGGATACGCAGGTTTCTATGTTCAACCAAGTAGACAGGCATAGGATCTATGGATCCACAACCATGAATGACTACATATCTGTCTCTCCCATTTACTTTGCCTCAGCCCATGAGTTCGAACGAAAGCTTAAAACCCTTAAGCCCAAGGCCAGAAAGAAAGCTGGAGCTTCAGACAACAGTCAAGCAAACAAGGCATATGAAAACGGAAGCGCAGGGATTGGACGTGGAGAATTTGAACATGGAAGGCTAGTTGCAACCTGATATCTCTTTCCGGTTTCTGAATGACGTCCAGAGTACTCTATTACCTTCTCAAGGATACCATAAACCCAGCTAATTATTCTATATTCAATACTTCATGGATCCAGAGTGTTCGTATTGCATCATTTACCACCAATTTGAGGTCATTGTGGAGTTTTGGAAGTCGACCTCTGGAATATGGTTGGGCCGAGGCCACGGATCTCAAGTCAGGGTTGCAATTGAAGTCGGGTTCGGCATTCCATCTTATCGGAGCGGAAGACAGGCTTTTTGGACGGACGGATAAAAAGAGAGTTGTAAGTGATACATGTTGTAGAATCCCATCCAAACTGAGTAATTTTCAGGACTTTGATCATGGGACAATGAGGACTATCCCCTCTACGGAAATCCAACATCTCGCTCAAGATTATTTTAATAGTCTCAAGAAATCCAATTGCCCTGTTATTCTACTCGTTTTTGACGAAACGCTTGCCCGAAGGGTTTTACAGGAGTTAGGCCTGGATATCACCGAATGGAAATCAAGTATCGGGGAACTCCTCAGACCCCAGGTACTTGATCCTCTGCATACCATGCTCAACTCTTATGATAAACGCAGGAGTTAAGCAATACTATTCCTGATGATGATTACGAGCAACGTAAACAAAGGCCTCGTGATCGCTCGCAATCTCCATCTTTCAACACCACTAGACAGCACAGAAGGTTACCTTCAGCCGAAAGACCGAGGCATGCTATGTATATTGTGGACCTTCAGGCCCTCTTCCTCAGCATGGCACAGTCTCGAAGCGACCATATTGCCGACATGGCGCAGGAACTAGGAATTCTAGAAGACAGAAATGTATGGTGTGCGGGGAATGAGGCAGTGTGAGTCTTCATTGAAATATCTGATTTCAAGAGTCCTGCATCCTTACTCTTATGAACAGTTATATCTTCCAGGCATGGTTGTCAATGATATCCGGACCTGCGATTGATGAATGTCGTGTCTCAATGCGAAATACTCAGAGCCGTGGGTTTTCAACCAGGAAGAATGTAAAAGAACAGCACACCCGATCGGTGGACGATTCGGATGAAGATTTCGATCCAAATGATGTGGACCATGAATCTGACACTCAGGGTAGTGACGATGAAAGTGATACTGATTACGGTAGTGATTATTGACTTTGGGGTAAAGTTGACGTCGTATGTGTGATCAGTTGTATCCTTACGAGACGAAAACACGTTGGTATGTACTCACACGGACCACTCATTGAAGTGTCAGTGTAGTGCGGAGAGATAGTGCGGAGAGATCACAAGGCCAAGCGACTTACAGTGAAGATCATCATGTTTAGGACAAATCTACTGCGTTGGAATACTAATTTGTCAATAATACCCGCGTTTCTATCGAGACAGCATTTGCTTTACAATCAATCTTGATTTGATAGTCCCTGTGGTATATTTCTAGTAAGTGTTCAATAATCCGCTCATTATTCGTGAATTGCCAAAAAAATGTTGTTTTGATATAAACCACAGGTGTTAGTTTTATGAGTGAGTAACTAGAATGACTGCATGCTTGAGATTGGGCCAGGCATTTTGTTGATTTCCAGCTCAATAATATTTAAATAGTCGATATGTTCCCTGTCTCGCCTTTTTAGAAAGGTAGTTCTCTCTCTTAACCTTCTCTCTCGGCCATTGTATCTCAGTAGTCATTTGATTTCCAATGAAGGAGGGATGGTTACGAGCATCCTATGCCTCTTTCTACGAATGAATAGTTGTAGCTCATCTTCTACAGTTATTTCCTGTTTCATGCCCAATATTCAAGTAGTTTCTCTTTGGACTGTGCTATGTAAATTGTGATACCAGAAAAAAATAGATTGATTCAGACCATACAAAACCAAACAATAAAATTTGAAAGATTAGATCTTCAAATGGTGAAGAGGAAGGTATTTCGAAGATGACACAAAAAATTACTATTCCTCTTGGGCAACCCGACCGCCCCTCCTTCCTCCGAACCCCAAGCGATGTCAGCATGCCTATGCCGCCGCTCGCAGCTGCTTCGTTCACTGGAGATCAATTTAAGGCGATCGATGGAGTTTTAGAGCTTGCAGATAGGTCTGCTTATTGTGGCTTCTCATTTGGCGCAGAGAAGAGTATATCTGGCGAATGTGTATTCCAAACAGGTTTTGTTCCCGCAGTATTATACAGTTGATGTTATTACTCATCATCGCAGGGATGGTTGGATACACAGAGTCTCTCACGGACCCTTCCTACGAGGGCCAAATTCTTGTACTTACCTATCCATTGGTCGGCAATTATGGTGTTCCTGAGCGCACGTCATCCTTGGATGTCTTGCCTGCTGAATTTGAGTCCTCGCGCATCCACGTTGCTGCCCTAATTGTCGGTTACTACTCTCAAGATTATAGCCATTTTCTTGCCAAATCCTCGTTGTCTGCATGGTTGAAAGAGAATGGCATTCCTGCTCTTTATGGTATAGACACGCGTGCATTAACAAAAAGGATTCGTGAAAAAGGTTCTCTGCTTGGCAAAGTCTTGGTCCGTTCGGGAGAGCTCCAGGTCGGCAAACGCAGGGGAACTCCTTCCACCTCCATTCCTCATGGTCCCTCATACCCCTCAATTCCTCATAGCCCTTACAACTGGCGCGAGGACTACATAGATACCCCTTTCTCTGATCCCAATCAGAAAAACCTTGTCGCACTTGTCTCTATCTCTGCTCCTTGCTTGTACAAACCGACATGTAAACCCCGTCTTCATCCATCCGGTCGAATATTGCGTATATTAGCGATCGACGTGGGTATGAAGTATAACCAAATCCGATGTTTTATTCAGCGAGGTGTGGAACTCAAGGTCGTCCCTTGGAACTACGATTTCCTCTCTGACGTAGAACCTTATGATGGCATCTTTGTCTCCAACGGTCCAGGTAATCCAATATTTGCGACGGAGACCATCCAACATTTGTCAAAGGCTATGGAATTGGGGGAATGGCCCATTTTTGGCATCTGTCTCGGACACCAGCTGATCGCACTGGCTGCTGGGGCAAAGACCTCGAAGATGAAGTATGGAAATCGTGGTCATAATATTCCTTGCACGGACGCACTCTCTGGCCGTTGCTACATCACCAGTCAAAATCACGGTTTTCAAGTTGACTCTGCATCTCTTCCCATGAGGTGGAAAGAGCTCTTCAAGAATGCCAATGATGATAGTAACGAAGGTATCTACTGTGAAGACAAACCATTCTTCTCCGTCCAATTCCATCCGGAATCTACCCCTGGACCCCGCGACACCGAATTTCTTTTTGAAGTCTTTCTTCAGAATGTAGAAGATTGCGTGAAAACGAATTCGCTTGTTCTCATTCGAATGCCTGGGGGGAAGAAGGAGGATAACGATCGGCGTGTCCCTTGTGCTAAAGTTTCCAAGGTTGTCATTCTCGGATCTGGTGGCTTGTCCATCGGACAGGCTGGTGAATTTGACTACTCCGGTTCGCAGGCCATCAAAGCTCTCAAAGAAGAAGGTATCTACACCATCTTGATCAATCCCAATATCGCCACCATCGCTACCTCTAAGGGTCTGGCGGACAAGGTATACTTTCTCCCCGTCACCCCAGAATTTGTTCGGAAAGTTATCAAATATGAAAAGCCAGATGGTATTTACGTCACATTTGGTGGTCAGACCGCCCTCAACGTCGGTGTCAAGTTGAAGGATGAATTCGCTGAGCTTGGTGTGCAGGTTCTGGGGACTCCGATTGATACGATTATTACGACGGAGGACAGGCAACTGTTTGCTAGTGCCATGGAGGAGATCGGAGAGAGCTGTGCACAGAGTTCAACAGCGACAAATGCTGAGGAAGCGGTTGGTGCTGCAAAGGCAATCGGTTTCCCTGTGATTGTGAGGGCTGCTTACGCTCTTGGAGGACTTGGTTCTGGGTTTGCCCAGGATGAGGCACAACTTCGTGCTCTCTGCGCGAAAGCGTTTGCAACAAGCCCTCAGGTTCTCGTAGAGAAGAGCATGAAGGGATGGAAGGAAATTGAATACGAAGTTGTCCGTGACTGTAGAGACAACTGTATCACGGTTTGTAATATGGAGGTGGGTTCCCTTCCCATATCAGTATGTTTTTTGCGCTTCCACGTCTCTAGAATTTCGACCCCCTCGGAATACATACCGGTGATTCCATTGTTGTTGCACCTTCTCAGACGCTCTCCGATACCGATTACAATATGCTTCGCACCACTGCTATCAATGTTATTCGTCACCTGGCTGTTGTCGGTGAATGCAACATCCAGTATGCACTCAACCCCACCTCTCGCGAGTATTGTATAATAGAGGTGCGTCGGTATCGGTCGGTCATGCAAATTATGCTGAAATTTTGAAAGGTCAATGCCCGTCTCTCTCGTTCTTCTGCTCTAGCTTCTAAGGCGACGGGTTACCCCCTCGCCTTCATCGCTGCAAAACTTGGTCTTGGTATTCCTCTGAACAAAATCAAGAACTCAGTAACCAAAGTGACTAGTGCTTGTTTTGAGCCCAGCTTGGACTACTGTGTCGTCAAGATCCCACGCTGGGACCTCAAGAAGTTCAGTCGTGTCAGCAGGCTTCTGAGTAGTAGTATGAAGAGCGTCGGTGAAGTCATGAGCATTGGAAGGACATTTGAGGAAACAATTCAAAAAGCCATTCGAGCGATTGACGATCAGTTTCCTGGGTTCGCCAAGGTATGTAACGGTATCTAATACAGCTCTTATCTGCGCCTGAAAATATCCCAGAACGAGTACGTTGAAAACATCGATGAGGAGCTGGTCAATCCAACGGATAAGCGCATCTTCGCGATCTCTACTGCATTCCATCGTGGTTATAGCATCGAAAAAATACATCATATGTCCAATATTGACAAATGGTTTTTGACGAAGCTCAGTTATATCTTTGAGATGGAAAAGCACCTATAGTGAGTCTAGCCCTGATGCACTGTTTGTTTCCTAAACAATACTGAAATTTTGTTAAGTGAATTCAATGTCTCCAACATCCCACTAGCCACCTTGCGCCAGGCCAAACAGCTCGGCTTCTCTGATCGTCAACTTGCCGTTTGTATGGGTTCCACTGAGTTAGCTGTCCGTAGGTTGCGACAGGAAAATGGCATCGCCCCTTTCATCAAACAAATCGATACTGTTGCTGCCGAATTTCCTGCATTCACCAACTATCTCTACACCACCTACAATGCCGTTGAGCATGATGTCAAGTTTGAGGACCGTGGGGTCATTGTCCTCGGTTCTGGGGTATATCGGATTGGCTCTTCGGTTGAGTTTGATTGGTGTGCCGTCCGAGCCATTCGAACGCTTCGTGAACAAGGCTTCCCTACTGTTATGATTAATTACAATCCCGAAACTGTCAGTACCGACTACGATGAAGCCGACCGCCTATATTTCGAGAACATTAGTCTGGAAACTATACTTGATATATATGATACTGAGCACTCGCGAGGGATCATCTTATCCATGGGTGGACAGACGCCAAACAACATCGCCCTCCCGCTTTACCGACAGAACGTCAAGATCTATGGTACCTCACCAGAGATGATCGATACAGCAGAAAACCGCTTTAAGTTTTCTCGCCTTTTAGATGAGATCGGTGTAGACCAGCCTCTATGGAAGGAATTGACCAGCTTTGAGGAAGCTAATCTTTTCTGTGAAAAGGCTGGTTATCCAATGCTCGTTCGTCCATCTTATGTCTTGTCTGGTGCTGCGATGAATGTCGTCTCCACTGGCGACGATTTGGCGAACTATCTTACTAAAGCTGCTGAGGTCTCGCGAGATCATCCTGTCGTCATTTCCAAGTACATTGAGCAAGCTAAGGAGATTGAGGTGGATGCTGTTGCGAAGGGCGGAAAAATGATCATGCATTACATCTCTGAACATGTCGAGAATGCGGGTGTTCATTCCGGTGATGCGACTCTCATCCATCCCCCTCAAGATTTAGATCCACAGACCGTTCGTCAGATCGAGGAAGCTACTGCCAAGATTGGCAATGCTCTTAATGTCACTGGTCCTTTCAACATCCAGTTCATTGCGAAGAATAATGAGATCAAGGTCATCGAGTGCAATCTTCGTGCCGCTCGTTCCTTCCCTTTCGTGTCTAAGGTCACCGGTATCGATGCTATCGAGATGGCAACAAAGGTTATGCTCGGTCTGCCTGTTGAGCCATATCCTGATGCTGGTCTTCTGTCGGACTACGTTGGTGTCAAGGTTCCACAATTTAGTTTCAGTCGACTATCAGGTGCAGATCCAGTTCTGGGTGTTGAAATGGCTTCGACTGGTGAAGTTGCTTGTTTTGGTCGTGACAAATATGAGGCATATCTGAAGGCATTGATTTCCACGGGTATTGTGTTACCAAAAGAGAATATATTGTTCTCTATTGGAAGTTACAGAGAGAAACTAGAGCTACTGCCATCTGTACAGAAACTCAGTGCGGCCGGGTATAACATCTTTGCTACGTCAGGTACCGCAGACTTTCTGACAGAGCACGGCGTTCCTTGCAAGGTGAATAGCTTTCTTACCTAAGGATGCATTTTTAATCGTCTTCTCAGTACCTTGACACCCTTGGGGAGAACGATCGTCCTCAAGAAAAATCAGAATATTCTTTGACCCAACACCTTTCTAATAATCTCATTGATATGTATATCAACCTACCTTCAAAGAATCATTATCGCCGCCCTGCTAGCTATTCCAGCAAAGGGTATCACACTCGTCGCATGGCCATAGATTATGCAGTCCCACTCATCACTAATGTCAAAAATGCTAAGATGCTATCTGAAGCGCTCGTTCGCAAGTTACCCCTGGATGTCTCATCCATTGACTCCAAGAACTCGCACCTTACCCACAGTTTCCCAGGTTTGATAAATATCGCTGCATTCGTCCCCAACTTGACTGGTGCTGGCAGTCAGGAATGGTCTGACGTGACGGAGGCATCCGTCACAGCTGGCTTTACCACAGCTATTGTACTACCAATCGGATCTGACAACATGATATCGGATCATCAGACATTCGAACAGGTTCGATCGAACATTTCGAGTAGTGCTCACTGCAATTATGCCCTTGGAGTTACAGCAACTGCTGCTAATGCTCAAGCATTTGACGAAGAGATACATCTGCAGACTAAGGCACTCTTCATTCCTGCTCATACTCCGCTGTCTGTCGTTGCCGCCCATTTCACAGCATGGCCTCTTGAGAAGAACATAATTACCAATGCTCAAGGGTCTGATCTTGCTTCAATCCTTTTGTTGGCCAGCCTCCACAGTCGAAGCATTCATGTGACCAACGTCCAGACTAATGACGATCTCCTACTCATCACATTGAGCAAAGCCAAACATTTGAAAGTTACGTGTGATGTTTCAGTCTATTCTCTCTTCTATTCTAGAGAAGCCTTCCCTTCAACCACTGCGCTTCCCACCTCGGCTGAACAAAAGGCTTTGTGGAAACACCTCGACAAGATTGATGCGTTTTCTGTAGGAACCACGCCGTCTCGATTGACTATCGATACTGGCAAAGTGTTCTCGCCAACGGCCGGCTTTGAAGAGGTTCTTCCGCTCTTACTCACAGCGGTGAGCAAAGGACGCCTTAGTATTGAGGACATCCGAATTCGTCTTCACGATAATCCTGTTCACATCTTCAATGTGCCTGAACAGACGAATACCCATGTGGAAGTTGTTCTGGGTCGTAAGGCCCTTTTCAGGAGTCGCACTGGTTCTTGGTCGCCGCTCGGTTCTGAGTCGGTTACTGGTGCTATCCACCGTGTCGTGGTCCAGAATAAGACGGTGTTTGTTGATGGTGCCACAGTCTCCTCGTCAACTGGTCATGACATTTCGGCAGCCACTGTGCCGCACGTACTTCCTAAGGAGATTGTTTCTGAGCCTCTTCCTGGAGTTGCCGTGGCTTCCCAATCATCTTCTAGTCAACCTCAGAGTCTGCAGGCCCCACAGACCGGCCAAATTCCGATGAGCACCATCTCTCGTCCTTCCTTCCATCGTCGTCACATTCTCTCCGTTAAACAACTCACCCATCGCGATTTGCACGATCTGTTCTCCCTTGCCCACGAGATGCGCCTTCAAGTAGAACGTAATGGTGTCCTAGACATCTTAAAAGGCAAGGTCCTCTGTACTGCATTTTATGAACCCTCAACCCGGACCAGCGCTTCTTTTGAGGCTGCCATGAAGCGTTGTGGTGGAGAGGTTGTTCCTATTACTACCGATAGATCTTCTGTGGTTAAAGGAGAGAGCCTTCCTGACACTATTAGAACTTTAGCATGCTATGGAGATGCTATCGTTCTTCGTCATCCTGACATCGGCAGTGCACAGTTGGCGGCTAAGTTCTCTTCTGTCCCAATCATCAATGCTGGGGACGGCATTGGTGAACATCCTACTCAAGCCTTACTCGATGTCTATACCATCCGTTCAGAGTTGGGCACGGTCAATGGTCGCACGATCACCCTGCTTGGTGATCTCAAAAACGGTCGTACAGTTCACAGCCTTGTCACCCTCCTTTGTTTGTATTCTGTTCGACTCAATTTTGTCGCGCCTCCCTCTCTTGCCATGCCCCCGGCCGTCGCGTCTGCTGCACGCAAGGCTGGAATCCCCGTCACTACTTGCGAATCCTTGGATGAGGTTCTCTTGCAAACCGATGTCTTATATGTGACTAGGGTCCAGAAAGAAAGGTTTGAGAATGAGCAGGAGTGGTTGCGCGTCAAAGATGCCTATAGGGTGGATCATGCGGTTCTTTCAAGGGCTAAGGAGGATATGATTGTCATGCATCCTCTTCCTCGTCTCAACGGTACGTTCTTTATGCAATCAAACGAGTTGAGATTCACTGGTTGGTTTCAGAAATTGATCCTGAGGTTGACTTTGATTCAAGACGGGCTGTTTATTTCCGCCAAATGCGCTATGGCCTTTTCGTGAGTCACGATTTCATCCAGGCTATAGTCTTCCTCCTCAAATCTATTTCACAGATTCGCATGGCTTTACTTGCCAGTGTTATGGCATAATGTGCCCCGAATATCCACTATCCTTGACCTAGTAACAATGATCTTAAACATATCTATGTAGTTGGTAGCAGAATTACATGCTTCTTACCAACTGGATAAGTCAGGCAACGAGGTAGAAGATTAATCAACAGTTAATACAAAATATTTGCTGTGCGTCATTTACATCAAGAAACCAATACACAATGCAATCTCAATTCTAATATAAGTGAGACTGATTAAAGTTTTCGATCCCATCACACTTCACATCAGATGTAGATGTAGATGAGGTGTAGTCTCGTTTAGATATCCGTGAGTGTTCATCAGTGATCGGCGTCGATTTCAAGTCGATTTTGCCAAAACGGACAGCTTCTAATCAATTGTTGAGAGCCGCTGTCCTCTATGTTTGCTCGTGAATGTGGCTATTCAAAAGCTGATAGAGACCTGCCCGTATCAGCTCTCGAGGTGCATACCAGTGAATTTTACGAATACAAAAAAATTATATGTCCTTTACATGACGTTGATTGTTGCACGGATGGAGCGCTCGTTGTTCGTTATTGAGGCCCCCTTGATCGTAAGGCATCGCTTGGGTATGTTCGGTCACCTACGTGTGTGTGTCACCCTATCTCGTGGAGTATCAGGATGTGCGTGCATTTTGCGGATGAATAGTTGTGATCATCCATAATCAATCCGACCCCAGGTTTTTTGAATTGATCGGGTTTTACTTTCCCTACAATACCTTTTCTCTCGATGTAACCGTGTTCGCTTTTCTCTCGCCCCATGGACAACTGCCTGTTCCTTGATGATAAGTTTTCCATCTTTAGTAGCCACAGGACTTCGTGCGAGCGTGATTAGGAGACTTCAGAGATGCTCAAGGATTTTGTTTAAAGGTGTGTGAAACCGTTCATGGTCATTAATGTCTTGAAATTTCCCATGGTGTTCTGTACCCACGGTAGCTTGAGTCCTGTGCCTCAATGGACTGTATACATTTTGCCTCGGTGAATGGAATCAACGGAACCACGGTCTGCCATCGAGCTCCGTATAATCAATTGATGAATAAAAAAGAACGGAATCAACGGAACCCAGTCACTGCTTGGACGCAACACTAGTCAGAAGCGTCGCTAGTGATATACAATCATTCATGAAGTCCGAACGAATACAACATGACATACATGGAGATGCCAACCAAAGAGGAATCAATAGATTTTTTGAAAGTGGCAGTCATGACAAAACCATGACGAAACTAGGCCCTGGAAGTAACCAAAACAAGCAGTCGAACAAGCAGTCGTATGCCATCACATTTCTGACACTATTTATAAATGTCATTCCCTCACAAAATAATAAGGCTCGGATGTCATACTCAATTGTCCAAAGGTATAAACCCGCTCGTCGGGAAACTCAACATCCGATTAAGATTTATTTGCAATTAAGAAATCCACGAAGAGAACATAATTTGAAAAGAAAACATCAAGGACATGTGCGTTATGAAAGTGTCGTGAATAGAAAGGGAGCAATCTACTGGTATCAGACAAACAGGATCACGCTGCTTCTTCCTCAGGGAGTTCTTCTTCATACTCAACCTCTTCCTCAACACTAGAGGGATTAAGTCAAGTGAAGCAAAACTTGAAAGAAGCAAACTCACGTAGCGTCTTGATATTGTTGATACTCTGCAATGAGATCTTGCATGTTCGACTCAGCTTCAGTGAACTAGGAGAGGGTGAATTTCATGACATGATCACAATCAAGGTTTTACCTCCATCTCATCCATGCCCTCTTGTGTATACCAATGCAAAAATGCCTTCCTCTTGAACATCGCGGTAAATTGATCACCAACACGGCGGAAGAGCTCTTGAATCGCGGTAGAATTACCCAAAAAGGTAACGGCCATCTTCAGGCCCTGAGGAGCAATGTCACACTGAGCGGTAAGAACGTTGTTGGGGATCCATTCCACGAAGTAGGCAGAATTTTTGTTTTGGACATTTTGCATTTGTTCTTCAACATCCTTCATAGAAACCTTGCCACGGAAAACGGCAGCGACCTTCAAGAAAATGTTGAGCAACACAAAACGGAACAAAATCACAACCCACTGTGAGATACCGCCCATGCCTTGGATCCGATGCAGCCATCATGTTCTTGGCATCGAACATTTGTTGAGTAAGCTCAGGAACACTGACAGCACGATACTGTTGACTACCACGAGCAGTCAAGGGGGCGAAACCGGTCAAGAAGAAATGAAGACGGGGAAAGGGGACTGGGCAAAACAAACATTAAAACCGAACTAGATTGCAATCAATAAAACATACCCATATTGACGGCCAACTTGCGGAGGTCAGAGTTCAACTGGCCGGGGAAACGCAGGCAGGTGGTGATACCCGACATGACAATAGAAACAAGATGATTCAGATCACCATAGGTAGGCGTAGAGAGCTTCAATGTTCTATGGGAAATATCATAAAGTGCTTCATTGTCAATACTCATGGTCACGTCAGCATTTTCGACGAGCTGGTGAACTGAGAGAGCAGCGTTGTACGGCTAAAAATGACAGTAGTAGATCCCTGTGATAGTAGAAAAAATAAAGACTTACCTCTACGACAGTGTCTGAAACCTTAGGACTAGGCATAACAGAGTATGTGCACATCATCCGATCGGGGTACTCTTCCCGAATTTTGGAAATAAGGAGGGTGCCCATACCGGCACCAGTACCACCACCAAGTGAGTGTGAGATCTGGAAACCTGCCACATGGTTATTTTAGCAATCTATCAAATTGAATGGACTAACCTTGAAGACAGTCAGTTCCTTCGGCCTCCTTACGTGTCACATCTAACACGCTGTCGACAAGTTCAGCTCCCTCAGTATAGTCTGCACGGATCAGAAATGTGAGTAAATGCTTATCGCATTTGATCCAGTAACTGATATAAAAGAATTAATAGCTCCAGCATTATAGAATTGAGGTCCGCTTAACGAATACCCATCATTTTTGAAAGAGGTTTCATGAAGACGATTCATGTGAAAAGAATTGCATTAGAGGAATACTCACGTCCTTTCGCCCAATTGTTGCCAGCTCCGTTCTGGCCATAAACAAAATTGTCGGGGCGGAAAAGGTGACCCAGCAACCCAGCTCGAATAGAGTCCATCGTTCCAGGTTCGAGGTCGACTAAGATGGCACGTGGGACGTATTTCGACGTCCCAACCTCATTGTAGTAAACCGAGATTCGCTCAAGTTGGAGATCGTTGTTGCCTTTGTAATGACCATCCGAGTCAATACCATGCTCATCCGAAAGGACCTCCCAAAACTTGATGCCTGTCATCAACCACAAACTACGATTGGTGCATTGGACCCAAGGTGACAGAGGTTAAAGCGCACCAACTTGGTTACCGCACTGTTGACAGAATTATGAGCCACGTCAGATTAAACTGAAGTAAATCAAAGGTACCTGGCCGGCCTGAAGATGAACAATTTCGCGCATGCTATCAGCCGAAGGTCAGTACAGTTAGCAAATCAGAAGAAAGTGGTACGAGAAGAAAGCGAAGAGGAAACACGATGAAACGCGCGTTCTATAATGTCAAGTAATATATATGCAGCGAAGACGCGTCGCAAACAGTTATTACAGTACAAAATAACACTCACATGAACTGTTTCAAGGAGGAGAGAGCAGTAGAACGAGTATGTCACTTCGACCTGATGGATACAAGAAGACAAGAAAATGTGTATGGTGAACGGGAGTCCAAGGTTTCGAACTCAGATTAGAACCCCGATATGATATGTTCCTCGCCTTTGCCTCGTGTTTTTATTGAAACAGGGCCGACACAGGACCTGAACAAACCCTGGTAAACACCACCAGAAATCCTCATTTTCGTTATTTCTATCGTCTGTCAGTTTTAGCCGAAGCATCATTGTTCGGATGTATCACTCGTTATTGCTCTGTCACCGCAGCATTGAAATCGCAAATGTATTTACTGTTTTTGAATTTCTCTAGTCTGGACACTGGACCTCGCACATATCTTTGCGTTCCCACCTAGGACCGTACTAGCTCTCGGCATTGTCCTTGCCTAGGGCCCCATCCCTCATGCATGCAATATAGTATGTTATGTTCTACCAGAACAAGAGCAAGACAATGAGTAAATATGTAGAGCCAGATAGAAAGTAGTGATCGAAGAAATGACTCCGTCCACTGGAAATGACTCCGTCCACTGGACTGAACCGAAGGTGAGGTTCATTGACGACTGACAACTTCACGAGGTCTATTGTTTTCTCTGGCCGACCCATAGCACATCATCAGGTATAAGGCTGAGATCTAATATGGAACTACACATGTCCATCGTTCCTACTATCAATCGTGTGATTGAGTGAGGACATATTTTTCTGACAGATCTATGTCGTTGTATCCTGTAACATCAAAAGTTGTGCTTCAACAACTGTCCTTGATAATATTATCTATACTTTCTCTTACCTGTCCTCAAGGCTAATAGGCTGCCAAACCTTACAAGAAACTAACATCAACTAGCCTCCTTGTTGTACTGCAAAATCTTAAGTTTGCAGCTGCACTTGCTGCCCTACACTCATCTCCCACTAAATACAGAACCTAAACTTGGATACATAAGCACAGCTAGAGTGACTTAAACAAGATATCACGCAGTCAGGCTGACAAGAAATGAATTACATAACATAAGGATAGAAGCATCAAAAGAATGATTTCGGTTGAGTAGATATCTTCAAGATAATCGACTGAGAACACAAATCAACGTGCCCAAGAAGGTGAATCATCGACCAGGACCAACAGGAACCTTCCTGAAACCGGTTCCAATAGTATTCTTCATTATGTACTCCTTCCTGGCGGCCGCAGCTGCACGCTTATGCTCCGCCACAAATTCTTCAGGTAGCCGCGGTACAGGAGGAATCGCATATGTCGGTCGTCCACGCTCATTCAACATAGTTTCAACATGTTTGAGGAATCGTTGCCGCATTTCACCACTTTTCTCTGTATCGAGGAAGCTCGCACGGCTGTAGATACTGTCACTATATCTCCTGCGATTTTTGCTGCTACCATATCCATGTCCACTGTTGCTCCCGCCCTCTTCCTCATCAGATATATAAACTGTTGATCGGCGGCAGCGCGAATGACGGATTGACATCTCATCCTCGGGATAATGAGAGGCGTCTTCCGGATAATCATCATAGACGCCTGGTATAGGAGTCGAGGCACCACCATAGTTTGTACTTCTATAATATTCCTCAACTGCGAGACCATCATACCTCGAATCATCGACAATAGTTGACGAGTGCAAAGGTGCATTCTCAGTGACATGCTGGACAGCCAAGTGACTTCTTTTCGTAGGAATGACCTCGTCTGCTGTTTTCTCAAAACCCAAATCGAGAATCTTCGATCCCCTGGACCTTGCAAACACGTCACCCTCCATCATTTCTCTATCATCTACATAAGTATTCTGCCACTCCGAATTGCTGCTCTTCTCCCACGCAAATCTGGAGAGCATCGCTCGCGAAATGTTGTTGGTGGTGGGAGTATGGCTTGGGCTTGAAGGGAAAAGTGACTCGTGACCACGACTGCTTTGTGCCCTGATAGGACCCGGCATGTTGTTAATTGTCGACGGGGGTACAATTGAAATAGGGCTGGAATCAGTTGTCGGAGTTGTAGCGCCATTTGTGGACGATTTAGAGAACCCGCCTTGCTGATTTGGTCTCCTCTGTACTTTTGCTCTCAGCGCGTTCCCAGCAGCTGCAGAGAGATTGGTGAATGCTGAACGTTGCGTTTTAGTATTGCCAATGGCAGCACTGCCATAAGGAGGCGAAGACCCTAGCACAGGTGACGGTAAAGACGAGTCAATCGTTCTTGCAGTACCCACATCCACGGCTAAGTGACGGGATCCATTGGAGCGGGGTACCGTTGTTTCATCGGTAGGAACATCAGGTGAAGGGCTCGGAGGAGGCGGATCAAGTGCAGGTATGTTGTAGTAAGTGGAAACATTTGATGAACTAGATAGTCCTGAAAGGCGGCTTCCAGATAGTGGAGATCCGACACCATCAATACCATGACTGCGAGGCATAGGCGAAGTACGATCGGAAGAAATTGTTGGCATGGGTCCAGCCATTGGGCTGAAGGTGTTATCAGGCCGAAGAGTATTAGATGGAGGTTGTGATTTCGGGAGAGATGCTTGTCTCGAAAGACCGGGAGAAGACTGGGGACCATTCGGGCTGGTTAAAAGGGGAAGCCACGGGAAGGGGCATCCAGAGCCAGATTCAACACTGGGTTTGACGGGAAACCCATCCAATTTGATTGACAGGGATAAATCTGGAATGCTCAATCTTGGTAGATTCATGGATGGTCCACGTGTCAGAGTAGTGAATCCGGATGCTTTATTGCTGTCACCGTTCAAAGGTAATGAAATCAGAGGTTTCTTCGTCTCCCTCTCTCTCTCGCGTTCCTTTTCTATTTCCCTCTTCCGTTCCTTCTCCTTTTCGAGACTATCGCTACTTGAGGCGCTATTCCTAAATTTTTGCATGCTTATGAAAGGTAACACTCGTCTCTTATTTGGCGTCAGGTGGAATGAAGAGAGCCCAGACGATAGGTTCGGAATCGGTAGGGCAGGAAAACCGGTATTGGATGACTGGCGACTAAGCATCCCAGGTTTAGCAGCATGTGACTGAGAAGTCGATATAGACGTCGCTATAGAACTTCGTGCAGCACCTGTAGAATAGGATAGTGCATTCGTAGTATTGGTAGATGTTGATGTACGATTATTTGCTACTATAGCAGCTGAACCGGGCCCAGGAACGATGGGTGTCGACGAAGA
>Ga0153999_1000466_pt1 | contig 17850 bp, 20 predicted proteins | sample TSNC083MetaG_FD_104675 | JGI IMG/M metagenome (GOLD analysis project Ga0153999, IMG submission 104675) | Attine ant fungus gardens microbial communities from North Carolina, USA - TSNC083 MetaG | ecosystem: Host-associated > Fungi > Mycelium > Unclassified | place: USA: North Carolina, Lumber... | reverse complement strand
TATTGGACAACTTTAGGCGGCTTCAGCCGCCCATCCGAACCTACCGGCTTTAGCCGGTAGTGGTTCAGTCACTATAGGTTCCTTTAGATTTCACCAGTTTCGGCCGATAGCCATGGTCTTTTAACGCCTGCACAATTTTTTCCTTATGCTCCGTTCCCTCAGCCTCCAGGGTAATCCGCAGTTCAACAGCCGCATTACGGTTAATACTGATAAACTGGTTGTGCTCCAATTTGATGACATTGCCCTTTTCCTGAGCCAGCAGGGTGGAAATTTTCGCCAGCTCGCCCGGCTTATCCGGCAGCAGAACCGAAACGGTAAAAATACGGTCGCGCTGAATCAGGCCATGCTGTACCACCGATGACATGGTAATGACATCCATATTGCCGCCGCTCAAAATGGCAACGATCTTTTTCTTTTTGACATCCAGGTGCTTAAGTGCCGCGACCGTCAGAAGTCCGGAATTTTCCACGATCATCTTATGGTTTTCAACCATATCCAGAAATGCCACGATCAGCTCGGTATCGTCAATGGTAATAATGGAATCCACATTCTCCTGGATATAGGGAAACAGCTTTTCACCCGGTCTTTTGACGGCCGTACCGTCGGCGATGGTATTAATCTCGGGCAGCGTCACGACTTCACCGGCTTTTAAGGATGCCGCCATGCAGCCGGCACCCGCCGGTTCCACCCCCACCACATGGATCTTGGGGTTGAGCAGTCTGGCCAGAGTTGCCACACCGGCACAGAGTCCGCCGCCGCCGATCGGTACGAGAATATAATCCACGGTCGGAAGTTCTTTGATAATTTCCATTGCAATGGTTCCCTGTCCGGTTGCCACATCCAGGTCATTAAAAGGATGGACAAAGGTATACCCATGTTCCTCAGCCAGCTGATACGCATAGGCGCAGGCTTCATCAAACACATCTCCTTCAAGAATCACTTCCGCGCCATAGCTTCTGGTGCGGTTTACCTTCATCAGCGGCGTCGTCGTCGGCATCACAATGACTGCTTTGATGCCGGCCAGCTTAGCTGCATAGGCCACACCCTGGGCATGGTTGCCGGCGGAAGCGGTAATCAGGCCGCGTTCCCGTTCCGCTTCGGACAGGGTACTGATTTTATAATAAGCGCCCCTGACCTTATAAGCTCCGGTGTACTGCATGTTTTCCGGTTTAAAATAAACCCGGTTGCCGGTCTGGCTGGAGAAATACTCGCTGTAAACCAGCTTTGTTTCCAGTGTGACCTTACCGACCTCTTCCGAGGCCTCTTCAAATTTTTCCAGCGTCAATTCCTGTTCTATATTTTCCATCATTTTCCCCTCCTAATTGGATTCCGGCCGTTCAAATAAAGCATTGACAAAGTCATTGGAATCAAATTTCTGTAAATCGTCGATTTTTTCCCCGACACCGATATATTTCACCGGGATACCCAGTTCGGACTGGATCGCCACCGCAATGCCTCCTTTGGCCGTACCGTCTAACTTGGTCAGGATAATCCCGGTAATGTCCGCCACTTCCATAAACTGACGGGCCTGCACCATCGCATTCTGGCCGGTGGTTCCGTCCAGGACAACCAGTGTCTCACGGTACGCATCGGGAAATTCTTTGTCAATAATCCGGTTGATTTTTTTGAGTTCTTCCATTAAATTTTTTTTATTATGAAGCCGGCCGGCGGTATCACAGATCAGCACATCCGCCTTTCTTGATTTGGCGGCCGCAACCGCATCAAAAATCACAGCGGCCGGATCGGAGCCTTCCTGCTGGGCAATAATCTCAACCCCGGCACGGCCGGCCCATTCGGTCAGCTGCTCAATGGCCGCTGCCCGGAAGGTATCGGCTGCCGCCAGGACGACCCGTTTACCCTGATCCTTTAACTGGCCTGCCAGCTTTCCGACCGAGGTGGTTTTTCCCACGCCATTTACACCTATAACCAGTACCACGGAAGTCCGGCGTTCAAATTTATAAGCGTTTTCACCCAGATTCATCTGCTCCTTAATAGAATCCATCAACAGGCTCCGGCACTGTGCCGGTTCCTTAATATGACCGGCTTTAACCCGGGTACGCAGATCTTCCATCACCGACATTGTTGTCTGGATACCTAAATCGCCCATAATCAGGGTTTCTTCCAGCTCTTCATAGAAATCCTCGTCAATGGAAGAAAAACCGCTGAAGATGGAATCCATACCCGATACAATATTTTCTCTTGTTTTATTCAGTCCGGCAACCAGCCGGCTAAAAAATCCTTTTTTCTCCTCCATAGCTGTCTCCTTATTTATCTAGCTGATCTTCAATCAGGTTTACGGATACCAGGGTTGATACCCCCTTTTCCTGCATGGTAATCCCATATAGGCGGTCCGATGCCACCATCGTTCCCCGTCGGTGGGTAATGACAATAAACTGGGTATTTTTTGTCAGTTTATGTAAGTAACCGGCAAAGCGGTCGACATTGGAATCATCCAGCGCCGCCTCAATCTCATCAAGCAGACAGAACGGAGACGGCTTTAAGTTCTGAATGGCAAATAACAGAGCGATTGCCGTCAGTGCTTTTTCCCCGCCCGAAAGCTGCATCATATTCTGCAGTTTCTTACCGGGCGGCTGGGAAACAATCTGGATTCCGGCTTCGAGGATATCCTCGTCTTCCATCAGCTCCAGCCGGCCGTGTCCGCCGCCGAACAATTCTTTAAACACCTTGTCGAATTCCTGGCGGATCGCCTGGAATTTCTCTTCAAACTGCCGCCGCATACCAGCATCCAGCTCGGCAATGATCTTAAGCAGGGTTTCTTCCGCCTGTATCAGATCATCATACTGGATTTTCATAAATTCATAACGCTCAGAAATCTCTTTGTAATCTTCAATTGCATTGACATTGACATTGCCGAGTGCCCGGATCTCATCCTTGAGCACGGCGATCTGTTTTCGGATCGCCAAAAGATTGTCCAGTTCCGGGATTTTCAGCGGAATGGCCGACGAATAGGTCAGTTCGTATTCATTCCACATATAATTGACCTGTTCCTCCAGCTTTTCCTCGAGCTTTTCTTTCTGACTCTGCAGCCGAAACAACTCCTTATCCAGAAGACTGATCCGATCTGATAATTCGTCACGTTTGCGAAAAATGCTTTTCTGCTCAGCCGATCTTTGCTCTTTTTCCCCGGTCAGTTCCTGCTCTTTCTGTTCCAGCAGCTCCTTTTGCCTGGCTGCATCGGAAATCTGTTCTTTCAATTGTCCGATTTCTTGCTGCTTTACTGTAATTGCCGTCCCGGAATTGCCGGTCGTGGCGGACAACTCGTTCAGCTCGGTCTGCAGCCGGTCGGTTTCATCTTCAACACGTTTAATATTCTCCATCACAAAGTCGACTTTTTGTTTCAGATTCGCTGCTTCCAGACGGATCGTCTCCAGTGACCCGGCAGTCTCTTCCCGCTTTTCTTTTGCTGCTTCCATTTGACAGCCTAACTCAGTGATTGCCTGGTTGACCTGTTCATTGCGGCTGTTTAATTGCAGGATATCATGCCCGATCTCGGCACGGCTTTTTTCAATCTCCCGGATTTGTTCTTCCAGCTGGCTGTTTTCAAATACCAGATCGTGCGCTGAATCTAAAATGTCCGCCTTTTTTTCTTCCAATTGGCTGACATTCATTGCAACGGTATTCTGGCGTAAGGATTCCTGATGCTGTTCCTCCTTTATCTGTTCCAATTCTCCCTTTTTTTCAGTATACAGGCTTTCATTCCGCTCAAGATCCGTCTGGATTTTTTCTGCCGTATCAATCGTCTTTTGGCATATCTCTTCCAGTTCCTCAATTTCCCTTTTCCGTCCCAGCAGATTGCTGGAGTTTTTAAACGCTCCGCCGGTCATGGAGCCGCCCGCGCTGAGCAGTTCTCCGTCCAGCGTTACGATCCGCAGGGAGTATCGGTATTTCCTGGCCGCCGCGAGAGCATCATCAATCGTTTCGGCAACGACCACCCGCCCGAGCAGGTACTCGGCCAGTACTAAAAACTCGTCCGGCACCTGGACTAATTCACTGGCCAGACCGATAATGCCCGGTTCCTTTAAAACTTCCTTCCGGGAAAAACCGTTTGGCTGGCCGATACTGGTCAGCGGCAGGAAGGTCACTCTGCCGTACCGGTTCTTTTTCAGATATTCAATCAGTTGTTTTGCGGTTTGTTCAGAATCGGTCACAACATTCTGGATGCTGCCGCCCAGCGCCGTTTCAATGGCGGTCTCATATTTTTTTTCAGTGGTGATCAGATCCGCCACCACGCCGCGGATCCCCCGGACCCGGTCTTTTACTTCCATGACCCGGCGGATGCTGTTGCCGTATCCGTCATACCGCTCAGCTAGATTGCGGAGCGATTCCAGCTTCGTTGAGCTTGTCTGGTATTTCTGCCGGGCATCCTGTAAATTACGGCCCAACCGACTGATCTCCTGCTCCAGCTTTTTAATTTCGGTCTTTAACCGGGTCTGGGACAGTTCCAGATCATGCAGCCGTTCTTTAACTGCCGCCAGTTTTACTAATTCGGCGGCAAGCTGTTCTTCCTGTACCGACTCATCACTTTTTATTTTCAAAAGCCGCCGGCATACTTCAGAACGGCGGATCTGTGCCTGTTCCAGCATGGTTTCACAACGCTGCTCCCGGGCCGTCAGGGCGGCTTTTTCATTCAAACCGGTAATAATACTGTTTTTTCCCTCTTCCAGCTTATGATCCAGCAGCATGACGGTCTCATCATCCCGGCGCAGACAGTTCTGGGCTTCCTCCTGCCGGCTGTTTGCCGCTGCTGCCGCTGCCGCAATTCCGGTATTGTCTTTTTTATATTGGGTAATCTGTCCCTGTTTTGCCGTAATATCCGATCGGATGGCGGCGATCCGGGCGTTAATATGGTCGGCATTCATCTGTTCCGTATTAATCTGTTCGTTCAGGACGTTAATCTGCCCCTCAAGGTTACTTTTTTGCATCTGGAGCTGGTTCTGGCAGCTGCGGTTTTCGGTAACTGCCTCATCCAGTTTCATAAGCACTTGTTCCAGCTCATCATAGCTTTCCCTGATTTCATCGGATTTAGTATTGGTATCAGATAAATCACCGGCAGCCACGGCTTCCTTGTCGGTCAGCACCTTTAATTGCTCTCTCAGAGACTGGCTTTCCAGTAAAAACTGGTTCACGTCATGGGTTTTTAACTCTTCTTTCAGACTCAGGTACTTTCTGGCCGCTTCCGACTGCCGGGCCAACGGCCCCACCTGTTTTTCCAGTTCGGCCAGAATATCACCAACCCGGATCAGGTTCTGTTTTTCACTTTCCAGTTTTTTCTGGGCAATCGCCTTCCGTCTCTTAAACTTCACAATCCCGGCGGCTTCATTAAACAGTTCCCGCCGTTCTTCCGGCTTCCCGCTTAAAATTTTATCAATCTGACCCTGTCCGATTATGGAATATCCTTCTTTCCCAATACCGGTATCATAGAACAGTTCGTTAATATCTTTTAAGCGGCAGGCGCTGCCGTTAATCATATATTCGCTTTCCCCGGAACGGTACAGACGTCTGGATACGGTCACCTCATCATATTCGATAGCCAGCTGATGGTCGGAGTTGTCCAGAGTAATGGCAACGCAGGCAAAGCCCTGCGGTTTTCTCATTTCGGTACCGGAAAAAATCACATCCTGCATACTGCCGCCCCGCAGCTGCTTGATACGCTGTTCACCCAGAACCCAGCGCACCGCATCCGCAACATTGCTTTTTCCGCTCCCGTTCGGCCCTACGATTCCGGTTATTCCATTGTGGAATTCGAACCGGATTTTATTGGCAAAGGATTTAAACCCCTGTACTTCAATACTCTTTAAATACATACTCGTTTCCTCAGCTTAAGGATTCCCCGGTAGGCAGCCACCTGCTCCGCCGCTTTCTTGGTCCGGCCGGAACCCCGGCCGATTTCCTCAGTTCCCAGCATCGCCCGCACTTCAAATATCTTATTGTGATCCGGCCCTTCTTCTTTCAGTAATTCATATTGCAGCACCTCAGCCGTATCTGCCTGCACCATTTCCTGCAGGATAGTCTTGCTATCATAAAAGAGTTGTTTTTGCTCGATATCATTTAATATAAACCGGTGAATAAACTCTTTTGCACTAGCAAACCCACCATCCAAATAAATGGCTCCGATCAGAGCCTCCATGGCATCGGACACCACCGAATTGCGGCCTCTTCCGCCGGTTGCCTCTTCCCCTTTTCCAAGCAGCAGATATGCCCCCAGATCCAATTCCGACGCACAATAGGCGAGGGTCGGTTCACATACCATACTGGCTCTTATCTTGGTCAGTTCCCCTTCCGGCTTTTCCGGATATTTATGATATAGAAAATCACTGGCCACCAATTCCAGCACCGCATCCCCCAGAAATTCCAGCCGCTCGTTGCACTGTGATTTTTTTATCCGGTGCTCGTTGGCATAAGAACTGTGAGTTAATGCCTGATAAAACAGTGTCTGCTGTTTAAATAAATAGCTGATTTTTGCTTCCAATTCACTCAAATTTCGATTCATCTGCTTCTCCTTGTCCGATATTTAGTATGAAAGAAAAGCCCTATTGACAGGGCTTTTCGCGATTAGTTCAACGCACTTTTAATCTGTTCTGCCGCATCGCCCACAGAGACAATCTGTTCCGCCGCTTCGGTCGGGATTTCAATATCAAATTCTTCCTCAATCCCCATAATAATCTGAAAAACATCCAGAGAGTCCGCACCAAGATCATCCACAAATGTTGAATTCATGGTCACCTCTTCCGGTTCAATATTCAGCACCTCTGCAATAATTGCCTGTAATTTTTCAAATTCCATCATTTATCCTCCTTTTATTCCTGTTCTTTGGCTTCCAGGCTTTCCTTAATTTTTTCATTAATCTTCTGCTCTTTAAAGGTCACACACTGGATAATGGAATTGCAAATTTCGTTTGCTTTGGCGCTGCCGTGTGTTTTAACAACCAGACCTTTCAGACCCAAAAGCGGAGCTCCCCCGTACTGAGCGGCATCGAATTTTTCAAGCGTCTCTTTCAGTGCCGGTTTTACCAGCAGTGCACCGATCTTGCTGCGCAGTCCGGACATCATTCCCTGTTTTATGACATCCAGCAGTACTGCCCCGGTTCCTTCATAAAGCTTTAGGATCACATTGCCGGTAAATGCCTCGCAGACAATCACATCGGCACCGCCGTGAGGGATCTCCCTGGCCTCGATACTGCCGGTAAAATTAATGTCGCCGCATGCTTTCAGCAGCGGAAATGTCTCTTTTACCAGAGCATTGCCTTTCTCTTCCTCGGCGCCGACATTTACAATTGCAACTTCCGGCTTGCTAATACCTATTACATGTTCCATATAAATAGAACCCATCCGGGCAAATTGAACCAGATGCGAAGGCCTTGCATCTATATTCGCGCCGCTGTCAAGCAGCAGGGAAACACCCTTTTTGGTAGGGATCAGGGCTCCAAACGGCGCCCGTTCCACACCTTTAATCCGGCCCACAATCATCTGCCCGCCGACCAGCACCGCCCCAGAGCTTCCGGCCGACACAAACGCATCCGCTGCTCCTGATTTCACCTGATTCATAGCCACTACAATAGAAGAGTCTTTTTTCTTGCGGATGGCATTCACCGGCGGCTCGTCGGTTTCAATTACCTCTGTGGCCGGGATAATCCGGATCTGATCCTGATGATAGGTATACTTCTCCAGTTCTTTTCGGATAACAGATTCATTACCTGCCAGCAGTACCTGGATATTGCTTCTTTTTGAGACCGCACTTACCGCACCTTTCACAATTTCTGCCGGCGCGTGGTCACCGCCCATAACATCTACTGCTACTTTAATCATACGGTTTCTCCTTTCCGGTCAAATGCCGATATTCCATTCCTTAACTACTATACTAAATAATGTTTTATAAATCAATATTTTTTTGACCGGCCGGCAAAAAAAATAACACAGCCCTGTAACGATCCGTTTTTTAATACGATACCGTCAGCACTACGCCGGTTTCAATTTCTCCGACTGCCGCCCCGCTCTCGGGATCCAGTACGTGAAACACTGCCGTTACCGGATAATCTCCAGGATTCAGCCCGGCATCCATCAATACATAGGCTTTGCGCTGTCCTGGCATAAGTGTTTCTGAATGGTAAAAGACCGCTCCCGTATCATCCAGAGTCAGGGAAATCTGTACGTTTTCGATATTTTCTTTAGGATTTCCAATCATCAGATTGCAGCGGCCGTTTACTAATTCCGGACTTGCATTGATCTGAATCCGGAAAGAGGACTGCTCTATTGTTTCCATCATCTCCTTGCCGGCAGTTTTCGGCATCACATAACTGCCGGCTTTGGCATCTTCAGCAAAATGATAAACCACCTTTCTGTTTTTTTGTATCCGATCTCCGAATATCCCCCCGGCACCAGCCAATACGGCCATTCCCAGACAGCATGCATGAATCAGCCGGTATCTTTTTCCCTTAGTAGTCCAGAATTTCAACACTTTCAATCACCACATCCTTCCTGGGCTTGCGGGATGCCGCCTCGACCTTTACTTCGGTTATCGCCTCTGCTACATTAAACCCCTTAACAATCTGGCCAAATACCGTATTCCTATAATCCAGACTCCAGCCGCCTCCTAACCGGTTATACTTCTCATTTACCGGTTGATACTTTAATTCATACTCTTTTGGGATTCCCGCAGCTGCGATTGCCTGGATTTCTTCATTTAAGTCATCCTCAAACCGCTGGAGCTTTTCTGCGCTTTTACTTTCCTGCTGTGTCTGTGCCCGCAGCTCAGCCAGGCGTTGGTTCACTAATTCATTCATATAAAGATTAGCCGGAACAATCCGTTCGTCTTCTGGCGCCATGGTCTTCACCAGCAGATAAAACTGGCTCATATTTCCATACACATTTGCCATCCCGACCGCCCCGGGATAATGATGCAGATCGTCACTAAATTCATTTTCAAACGGCGCTCCCCATATATTGCGCTCTTCCTCCTCACCGTTGCCAGGAAGACCGGTCTGGGTCAGATCACCTTTTTTTGCATAATGAAATAATGTTCCGTCATAGTAGCCTTCCCGGGCAAGGGTGATAAAATTCTCAACCGCTTTGGGAGCCTGTTCCGGGTACAGCAGGATGGTAATTTCTCCCGCTGTTGTATGCAGGATTGCATAAGGTCCGTCCGATTGCGCCGTCTGCGGATTCTCCTCTGCCAGCTCCGCCTCAAGGGGGAAACTATCTGCGATATCCGGAGCGGACTGGGCATAATTCTTCTTTTTCGTGCATCCCATGCATAGAATGCACAGGCTTACAATATACAGTAACAGACAAAAAGATATTTTATATTGTTTTTTCATTCCGTTGTTCCCTCCAGCTCTCTTAATACTCCATATACTACATAACGGGCATTCCGATAATCATATGAACAAGTGCAAAGCGCCAGAATCAGGCTGCCGCTTTCCGGTTCCTTCCCACCGGAAAAGGTGGATGAATTAATCATCTGCCTGATCCATTCCTGACCTTGCTCCTCCGATTCAAAACGAAGTGGAAATTCACCGGTTGCTCTGCTCAGTATTTGTCCGGCAAAAAGCTCTACCCGGTAATTTACTTTTGGGGTATACAAATACAGGATCGGATGTGCTTCATAATAAGACTGTTTCTTGTAATTGGAAAGAGAGGAGAACATCCGCCCCCCTCTGATATGATGTCCATACAAAACAGTTACATCATCCAAAAAATCTCTCCGATTTTTACTTTCTATAAAAATTGAACCTATGATACTCTTTTCCCGGCCGGCCGTATGATTTAAGTAATAATCGTTGTCAGAACTCTGCACTACCGGATAATCAATATCCGTATCAGGAATCCAGATCCATCCTATGATATCCGGATTCCAGGCCAGCAGTGCTTCAAAATCAGGAGGTACCCGGCCGGCCTGTGCAGCACCTGATGATCCGGTCTCCATACTAACATCAGCAAACGCCATGGCACGAACCAGATCATATCCCTGTTCTGCCAAAATTCCGGGCATCAGATCCCGGTATAGGTTCCAACCGCAAAACCCGCTCCCCAGCACACATATCAGTTCCAAACCAAGAAAAATCCCTTTCCGCTTACTCATATTTTCACCTTCATTTTAATACCACGACACTAATATTCACCTTTACCTGCCCGATATCATCCAGCGTTTCGGGATCCGTTATAATAAACTGTGTTGTACACGGATATTTTCCCGCAACCAAATCCTTGCTCAGCCTGATCCTGTCAATATACTGGCCGGGCTTTACCCCCTGACTTTCATAAAGAACGGTTCCATCATCATCCTTTATCAATATAATCCGGCAGTAATAGCGGTTCTGCGGCACATTCTCCATTCCGATCGAGCCTTCACTCTGCCCATCCTCGAAAACTATCTGGGCATTGATAGATACATTATACATCCCTTCTTCTACTATAGAATTAAGAAACCCCTGGATTTCAACTGAATTCTTTCCCTCCATACTGCCATCCACGGCAAACTTATCAAACCAATATTTAGTGGTCTCATCCATCAATGGTCTGTTTAAGTAATACCACCGGCCGACAACAGCCGCCGCCAACGAAAGAAAAAGGGCAATGATGACCTTTTTCTGCCTTTTTTTTTCGCTGCGCCTATTGGCAATGCTCTCCTGCATTCTCAGTATCTCATCTCTTTCAGCCATGGTTCTTAAACCTCCCCATTATGTCTCTGCCTGCCTGTGGATTGGTAGTGAAATATAAAAACACCTCCTGCCAGCAGGAAAAATACCGCCCCCGCAAACCAGCAGGGAGTGGCTTCTCCTACTCCGGTCTTGGGTATTCCTCCTGTTTTTTCACCTTCGTATAAGGGGTCGGGCGGGAATGGCTCCACGGCCGGAATGTTCAAATCATACGATGACTTGCTGCCGGAGCTCCCTGTCCCGGAGCCGCCGGATGAAGTTCCACTTCTATATAAATATACTATAACCACACGGAGAACCTTATTTTCCTCTAATTTTTCCGATCCATGATATGGATAGGGGCGCCATCCGGACTTATAAATCTGATACCGGATCTCATTGCTGTTAAAATATAACAGGGTTTCCTGCATTGCCGAAGATCCATCCAATGTTTGAAACCGGTTTCCAAGGTTTGAGGATGTGTCTGTGTTGTAAGCAATATCCAGCTCATAGACACCGTCCACATTCGTCAGACCCAGCAAAACATACCGGTCAAGGCTGGTAATATATAACTCCACTGAAACCCCTTCAATCGGTGTTTTTGTTCCCAGTTGATATACTTCAAAGCGCAATTTGCCCATAAAGTGAACCACTATGCCTGCCATGATATCGGTCTGGCCGTTATTTTCCGATACTGCCCCCTGCCCATGGTTTGCCCATGTCGTTCCTGCCGTCAGTAATAATGCAATGCACAGAATCCCTGTTAAAATGCCTTTTTTTCTGTTCATCCCATCCTCCTTAGTTTTTCGAATATTCTCAATGCTTTATCACCACTGCCGTTTTTCTCGCTGTTTCTCCGACATACTCGTCAATCTCAGTATAAAAACTCCAAATCACAGTACAGGGATGATATCCCTTCTCTAAACTGCTGTTCAGATATATAGATTCAATATAATATCCGGGTTCTATGATATCTGAATGATAAATCTCCTCTCCTGTCGCATCCCGGATCAGCGTAACCGTACAGCCAAAATTACTTTCCTTATCGTTGGAAATTCTTGCTTCTCCTAAAGTATCTGAACGATCAAAATAAATTTCCCGCTCGATTGACACATAATTCATGCTGTTTACCAACTGCCGGTTCCTAAGATCACGGGCTTCTTCCGCCTCCATTCCCTCAGCCATTTCCGGTTTGTTTCGGATCTCCTGATTCATGATATACCGCTGCAGACCCACTCCTGTCAGAAACATCCCGATAAGCAGAAATACAAACACCATCATCACCCATTTGCTGAGGTAGCTTCTTCTCCCTTTCTTCATTCTTTATAAAATACTCCATCCATCACATGCAGTACCAGTTTTACTTTTGTTTCGGCAATTTCATCCTCGGTCTCATCCAATGAATACGTCACAATACTTGCGGTGGCCGGGTAGTCTCCTGTCTGCAGCTTCCGGTTCAGCTCCACAAATTCAATATAGTATCCTGGATCAATCAGACCCGATTCATAAAGAACCTCCCCCGTCTCATCCAGCTTCAGGGTGACCCGGAACGAATAGTTGTTAGCCGTTATGTTCTCAATCCCGACCCGCCCCTTCTTACCATTTTCCTCGAATACCGGTTCTGCTGCAATCCCGATATTTACCATGCCTTCTTCTATCTTTTTACTTAACAGATCGGAAATCTCCTCCGGTGTCTTGCCGGGAAGCATTCCGCCCAAGGCAAGTGAATCCCTCGCCAGACGGTTCAGCGGTTCTTCCCTCGTCAGCTGGTATATCATCCCCGCTCCCAGTGCCAGCAGTGAAAGCAGTAACAGGATAATAAACATCTTAAGCTTCCCCTTCTTCTCTTTTATCTCCGTTTGAATGCTGAATCCATCCTTTTTCATCTATACGATTCCTTTTCATTTAATTTTTATGATTATCTTAAAGTGTCTTACGGCAATTCCCCCGGAATAACCTCCCAATAGATCCGAGCCACATTAACCGATTGTTCCATATGCTGATACTGCCCTCTTCTTCCTCCGATTTCAACATCCACCGGCACGTATATCTGTGACGGCACCATGGCTGTTCCCGCTGCCGTATAACCATTGGCCGGTACATCCGGCGGAGCCGGTAAAGTGATATTTTCGCTTAACTCCACAACCGACGTTAAGGTTCTACCGATATTCCGCTTACTTTCCTCCGAGAAAGCCTTCCCGTCCAATACCAGCCGGTATTTTTTAAAATCCCCGTCATTGTTGGTTGGCTGTATTGATGATATCTGCCAAAAATGACCGGAGTTTCCGGAGTCTATGATGTATGGCCGCAGCTTCACCGGCAGTCCTTCCCGCTTAGGATCTGTCTGAGCCATATTTTCTTTCCGCACATCGGTCGAATAATTTTCTAACGGCAGATTGGCTCCAACATAGCTCAATTGATATTCCGCCGTTTGTGATGATGACGGCGTGGCGGCCTTTAGTCTCACATTCGGAAGGTATAGATTTCCATTTGCGGTGGATATCGCTTCATCTGCAGCCGGTTCACCGGTTTCCGCCGTTCCCAACACCACAAATCCATAACCAAACGGCACCGTTACCGACACCCGCGCTTCTGATGACAGCTCCACTACATCAAGCCATACATTGGCGGTCGGCTCCGAATTGTCCGTACTGCCTGCAGATGCCGAAAAGCACAGACCGGCGGCATATGCTGCACAGGCAGCCAGTCTCATCCGCCTCTTTTTTTTAAGTCTCTGTTTGCTGCTTCCCATCTTTTCCCCCTTCTTTCCTATCTCTGTCCTGAAGTCTCTTGCAGCTAAACGGATACGAAAATTTCACAGTTTCTGCTTTTCTGCAACAAATTTCCGGAGAGCCCCGCTTCCGGCGGGGCCCCTTTATGGTAATTCTATTGTTTTTTAGCTGTCTGCCACAATTTGTCCTGGCTGTTAAGGGCCTGAAGCGGATACGTCTGCCGATACGGTCCATATAATATTACCAATCTTGGCAGACTGCTCTGATTTATTATACTGGTCTCTCCTGCCGCCTACTATGACATCAAAAGCAGCTATGTGAGTGGTTGGTTTTATCGCCAGATTGGTCGATTGATCCAGGTTCCCGTAGCTTCCATTCGAATATCGAGTATCCGGTGCTTCCAGCTCAATATCGTCTTTCATTTTGTATCCGTCTGGTGTTACGTCTGTCAGGCCTTTTGTATCGATGGATATCTGGTATTTTTTAAATTCACTTTCGTTTCCTGGATCTGCTTCCACAATCGTGTTGGAATATTCCCACCCGTTTTTTTCTGATGATTCCTTAATTTCACCGTTAATGGTAAGCTTAAGACCCTTTCTTATTGATTCGGTCTGATCTTTTTCGAGATAGGTGGAAAAGTTGTTCATTTTCATTTCGCCGTCGCCGGTATAGTGCAGGCTGTAATTTTTATCCACCTTGACATTTGGAAGATAAATATAACCGTTTTTGCTGGTTACCGCAGAGGAGTCGCCTGTACCCGTGGTACCGTTTACCACGAAGGCAAACAAGGTCGGAACCTCCACTTTTACAATCGGGTTTTTATCCTCGATAATAACACCTGCCCATACCTCAGTTCCGGTATCGGGCACCGTCGTGATGGTTGCAAAAGCCGGCAATATCATACATGCACTCAGGGCTCCTGCTAATAATGTAGCTGCGAGTTTCTTTTTCATACCTAATCCTCTCCTTTTCTTTATTTAATAGGCAATTGTTAAATTGCCAAATAAGTTATCCTCCCGATAAAAGAATAAACCCATTTTATAGGACATAAATCCATATGGACGTTATATCTTTTTAACAGGTTTGCCGGGGTTATTTTATTGTATTGTTACTAACAGAGGTCTGAAGATATTTTTTCGAGTTGTTTTTGTCAGGTTAGGATATGTGTCAAAGACTTGCCACAAAGTGGATTAGTTTGGTTGTATATAATATTTTGTTATCTTATTATAATTTTATCACACCGGTTATTAAGTGTCAATATTTTATAGTGTCAATATATTTTTTACCGCTCAATAAATAACGAAGAACGGAATATTTGCATTACTTCTGTTGGTCTCCCGCATTTTAACAGCAAGTGTCTCAAATCCCGGTTTTCCTGTATGAAAAGAATAAAATCAAAGAGCTTTTGTGTGTCAAGGTAATCTTTCCGAGTAATTGACAGGACAAATATAAACTGTACCAGATGCCCATCACGATCCCATTTGAGCGGTTTTTTTAAGGTGATGAAAACAACCCGAGAGATATTGGCTATTAGCTTCATTGGGTGGAGAATTGCCATCTTTTTGCCGATGGCAGTCGGTGCTCGCTCCATCACCAGCTCCTGAAACTCTGCAAGACTGCTCCATGTTTTTTAAGTTTGAAACAAACATCAGCAATTAGTGTTTCCTTTGAAGCATATTCTTCATCTAACAGCATTAATTCAGGATTGAATAAGTCAAGCACCCGCTGCGCCTCTTCGTCTACGGAATTGATATATGTATTTAACTGTTCACTGTCTTTTTCAAAATTGGTAATGTCGATGACGATCACCGGAAGAGCCGGATTGGTTAACGGTATTGTGGAAATAAGAAAATCATTATCAGCCGGTAAGTTCCGGTTTTTATAATCCGAATAGGAATATTTCCCGGTAATAATTAAGTTATGTCTGAAACGGTTCTGTAATTTCACTTCCAGCAAAGTGGCAGTGGCGGTTCCGGAACCACAGATGATTGCCGCTCTTTTTTTAGTCCAGAGCTCATTATACGCACGCTCAATCGAAGCTCCGACATGAAGCGCGATAAAAGATATTTCATCGTAACTATCACCGCCAGAATAGGGTATCTTCGATTCCAAATTCATGATATATCTGCGGCATGCTGGCCGCCTGGCCGAAGGAATCCGGTACATAGCCTGTATTCATATAGTTTCCGAACCGGGCGCACAGGCTGGTTCCGTATAACAGATTCCGCACAATACTTTCGCCGGATATAACCAGCTGATCCGTTTGTGTGTACCATGGTCCAATCACCAGCTTTCCCGCTTCCACCAGCTGTTTGATCCGGGAATTATTCTGCGGCCGCCAGTTTAAATAATCTTCCAGTAAAGACGCCTGCCCATCTAACACAAAATGACGGAACCGCGGGTCGGCTTCCAGGGTATCAAGGACATCTTTTAAGTCCTTCATCAGATATACCTTTGACCTTGAAGTTGTGAAATACCACTCCCGAACCCAGTGGCTGTGCGGTACAACGTGAACGTTTTTCTTCATGAAGACCTCCCTTACTCAAAGACGATTTCAATATCTTCTTCATCAATATCCACCGACTGATCCTTATTAAAATCCACAAGCAGCGGAGCCAGAAATCCGATAACGAGAGCACCGGTTAAAATGGCAATTAAATAGGCCCATCCATTTCCGATCGATGACCAGTGGCATCGCCTGATGCAAAAGCTGAGGCAGTCTGATTTTTTCTTTACACCACTTTGCCACGTATCCGGCAGTAAAGCCGGCGATTACCGCCCCCAGAAATCCGGCCTGGGTATTGGCGGCAACCGCCCCGCCGATAAACCCGGCACCGATACCAGGTTTATCGGCAATTGAATACGCAATAAACCCGGCCAGGATGGTGTTGATCAGCCCGATCCCAGTCCAGCCGACCTGTTCGATCAGATACAGAATGTGGGCCAAGCCGCCGGCATCTGCATATGCGTCCAGGCTGGTAAACCCCATTGTCAGGCCGATGATTTTGGGAATCGCAATCACTAATGAAGAACCGATAATCAAAGGCAGCATATAAGAGATTCCGCTCATCAGATGACCTTTGAGCTCATTTAATAATTTCTTCATTCTACACTCTCCTTTCTTTATTGTTTGACTGCTTTGGCACATTTTTTTAAAACTGCTTCCGGTGCCTTGATGCAGGTTGTAATATCAACCCGCATAACCGGTTTTCCCTTGAAACGTTCCATATGTTCGATCTTTTGATCGGAAGCAATGAGCTCAAAATCCGCCCGGTCCGCTTCCTCCTGTGTAATTACATTTACCTGCCCCATCGAACCCTGCTGTTCGATTTTAACATTGAATCCGATTGCTTTGCCGGCTTTTTCAAGCGCCTTTGCGGCCATCGGCGTGTGCGCCAATCCGGCCGGACATGATTCTTCCTCCCGGTGCCAGAAATCCTTAAGTAATTTCTCCGGTTCGTTGGTATAGCCAAGTTCCCCGGCTTTTCTTAAAACATACTCCAGTAAACTTTGCTTGCTTGTCAAAGACAGGTCTAAAAAAATATTTTCAATTGGAATATCCATCCAGCCACCTCTTTCTATCTATATTCTGTTTTTATTATAAATAGCTGTTCTCTGGAAATAAACATATTTGATTTCCTTATGAAGTGGAAATGGACGTTACAAAAGGGGCGGCTGTTTCGCCGCCCCATGAGTAATGGTTTATTTTAACATCTTTTTCTATACCTATAATAAATTGCGATAACAAGCAGCATCAGGACAATGACCGGCAGCATGATCTTCAGCCACATCGGTAAATCCTCCCAGCTGCTCTGCTGATCCACCGATACCTGGCGGTTTGTTTTGTCCGTTTCTTCCGCAAAAAATGAATTGCCAAAGCTTTCATCCGAAATCTTTGCAGCAAGGATATCCCTCCCATTGGTGGATTCCGTCGAACAGGTGGTCAGCACCAGGATATGATCCTCTGTCGTCACCTCGATATCACGCGTAAACACAGCTTTATCGAACAGGTTTTGCAGATATGCCTGCCGGGCTTCCTCGCCCTCAATCCGCGGCGCAAATATGCTATTGTCATATGCATCTGTTTTAATAAAAGCAAAAAATTCCAACCCATGATCTTGATGGTCATAATATAGCATTCCATACCTGTGACTGTCAAAAAAGCTCTTGCTGCCAAAGGATGCAAGTTCTCCAAACATGGTCTGTTTTTCCATATGATGCCCGTATAAAATACTATTAAAATCATTAAAATTCTTACTGTTTAAATAGTCTAAAAAAATGGCTCCGGAAAGGGAATAATCACCAAAAGAATTGGTATTTACATACTTGGCGTTATCATCCCCCTGGGTGATCGGATAATCAATACTCGTACCGTAAACATCAAGCCATCCAATCACCTCCGGATTTATATCCTGAAGTTCTTCAAATGAGACCCTGTCTTCTTGCAGGCTTGGTTTATAAGGT
>Ga0153999_1000464_pt1 | contig 17853 bp, 17 predicted proteins | sample TSNC083MetaG_FD_104675 | JGI IMG/M metagenome (GOLD analysis project Ga0153999, IMG submission 104675) | Attine ant fungus gardens microbial communities from North Carolina, USA - TSNC083 MetaG | ecosystem: Host-associated > Fungi > Mycelium > Unclassified | place: USA: North Carolina, Lumber... | reverse complement strand
GGGTGTTAATATGTTTCCGAACCAGTCAGTAATTTTACTTGGTCTTAGTGATAACCATGCAGTAATCGCGAAGAAAACGATTGAAAAGATGGCGAGTGATGGAGCTAGGTATGTTTCTGAAATGAATGGTGAAGCTCCAATTTCAAAAGAAACAGTTGCTGTTCTTGGCAAACCAAAGAATGGTCCGATTGCGAGATAGACGATCATTGTAAAGATTGTACCAAAGAGGGGATGAACCTTTCCTGCAAGATCCTGCAACTGATTTCCGCTCATTGATATTGCTAAAACGCCAAGGAATGGGAGGCCAACTCCTGTAATGAGAAATCCGACAATTGTAATCCACACATTGGTCCCTGATTCCTGACCAATAAGTGGAGGAAAGACAATATTGCCAGCTCCGAAGAACAAGGCGAACATAGTCAACCCAAGTTTGAACGTTTCTCTTTTTGGCAAAGCATGCATGTTTTAATTCCTCCAGAAATTCTAGTTGTATTTCAGTGTTAAACAAATCTTAATAAATATTCCGAAAACTTATACCGAAGTGTGAAATCAGAGAGCAGATTCAATGCAAAAGGAAACGCCTCAGCAATGGCTTGCTGAGGCGATAAAGTCAAGATACCATTCTAATTAACATACTTTAAACTGTACTTATTTTCTGTAACTTACTATAAAGCAGAGGTCAAAGTTCTGTCAAGTAAAAAACAGACAAAATGAACTATTGTATGTAATTCACTTCTTGGATAAGCTAATTATTTCCTATTTAATAAGAAACAATTTGTAATCAAATGAAAAAAACCATAATTTCAAGTGGGAAGAATAGACATGCAATGGGGAAAGAGCTATATTTTAAATAGGACTTTTAAAGGCAACAGCCCTAACATACGTTTTTCTTAAAAAAGGGGAGGAATTACAGATGGCAACATATGACTTGATTATTAAGAATGGGACAGTTGTAACAGCTGACCAGACAGTCCAAGCCGATATCGCGGTGAAGGATGGCAAAATTATTAAAGTATCTCCCGACAAAGCAATCGAGGAATCAGCAGATCGTGTAATCGACGCTGAAGGACTCCATGTATTCCCAGGACTTATCGATTCCCATGTTCACTTCAACGAACCAGGAAGAGCTGATTGGGAAGGTCTTGAAACAGGAAGTAAGAGTCTTGCTGCAGGTGGAGCAACATCATTCTTTGATATGCCACTTAACAGTACACCTCCAGTTATTAATAAAAAGAATTTGCACGACAAGCAAGAACTTGCTAAGCAAAAATCTGTTGTCAATGCATTTTGCTGGGGCGGACTTGTTCCTGAAAATATCGCTGACCTTAAAGATTTGCATGAAGGTGGCGTAATTGGATTCAAGGCATTTATGTCTCCAAGCGGCATCGAAGATTTTAACAATGCTGATGATGAAACACTTTATAAAGGCATGAAGGAAATCGCTTCATTCGGTTCTTTACTTGCTGTTCACGCAGAGAGCACAGTTATGTGTGAAGAACTTGCTAACGAGAAGAAGGCAGCTGGTAAAACATCTGCTCAGGATTATGTAGATTCACGTCCAATCATCTCTGAAATTGAAGCAGTGAAACGCGTTATTTCTTACGCTGAATTAACAGGTTGTAAATTGCATATTGTTCACGCAAGCAGTCGTAAAGTTGTTAAGGTTATTGAAGAAGCTAAGCAACGTGGTGTCGATATTACTGTTGAAACGTGCCCGCATTATCTAGCATTGACTGTAGATGACTTGGCAGAACAAAAAGCAATTGCGAAATGTGCACCGCCACTTCGTGATAAGCATGAACTTGAAGATCTTTGGGAAGCTGTTAAAGCTGGCGAAATCGATACAATCGGTTCTGACCACTCACCAGCACCTGCAGATATGAAAGTAATTACAGATAACTTCTTTGAAGGCTGGGGCGGCATCTCTGGTGCACAGTCAACATTGAATATTCTTCTTACAGAAGGACATTTCAAGCGCGGTGTATCTTTGGAGAAAATCGTTGAAGTTGCTGCAACAAATCCTGCGAAGATCTTCCAGATCCCTATGAAGGGTACAATCGCTGCTGGTTATGATGCAGACATCACACTTGTAAACTTGAGCGAGAGCTTTGTACTTCAAAAAGAAGACCTAGAATATCGTCACAAGCACTCACCATATATCGGCAACAAATATCAAGGCAAAGTTAAAACAACAATCGTAAATGGCGAAGTTGTTTTTGACAATGATAAAATCGTTGCTGGAAAATAATTAATAGATTAAGAGATCCCTTCAACTGGTGTAGTGCCAAGTGGAGGGATTTCTATTTTGCTATTGCGTTACATCTGGTTCCCAGCTGTAAGCACATATGATATATTAGAATTACTTAAAAGCGAAAGGGCTGAGTGTGGACGATGATTAACTAATCTTGTGAATCCGTAAAAAGATAAATTTTTAAACGGAAAACAGGATTGGTCTGTCCACTTTTAGTTATGCTCAACTTTCGCAACTGAACGTTTTTTTGTTGAGCTTAAAATCTGGATGTATTAAGGCTAATCCTTCCGAAATTATTTCGGGAGGATTTTTTTATCCTCTCGTTTAGGGGGAATTTATATGCTAATGGGCAAATTGAAAAAACTTACCTTGTCCTATGGAGAAAAGATCATTCTAAATGGGTTGAATGGTGAATTGCGTAAAGGCGCTTGTATTGCAGTAGTTGGTTCAAATGGAGCGGGGAAGACGACCTTATTAAAACTGTTATCAGGTGAGCTTCGTCCAACCACTGGTGAAATTGCTTGGAATGGAAAGAGACCTTCTGTTTCTTATTTTGAACAAGAGGCGCAACCAGCAGAAGTGACAGATTGGAGTAGTAAAGAAATACAACTGTATAACAGTAAGTGGAAGATTCCTAATGGAGTAGCATATGATTCTGCAAGTGGCGGCGAGCAAATGAAGCTAAGACTAGCGGCGGCATTAGCTGAAAAAAGTGAATTACTTCTTCTCGATGAACCTACGAACCATCTTGATCAGGAAAGCCTGGATATACTAGCGGGAATAATAAAAAGAGAAAAAAGAACCGTTGTAATGGTGTCACATGATCGTTATTTCATAGATCAGACGGCTGATATCATTTTTGAAATAGAACACGGAGCATTAAATGTTTATGAAGGGAATTATTCAGCATATCGCAAACGAAAAGAAACTGAGCATGCAATTCAGCAAAAACATTATGAACAGCAGCAACGCAAAATTTCTCATGTGGAAAAGCAATTAAAAAGTCTCAGTGATTGGTCCGATAAGGCGCATCGTGATTCAACGAAAAAGGATGGTACGAAAGAGTATTTTCGTATGAAGGCTAAAAAACGTGATGTGCAGATTAAATCCAAACAGAAACGTCTTGAATCAGAAATAGAGAAAGACCGTGTTGTGAAGCCAAAAGATGAGCAGACTGTTCATTTTTCAATTAAGGGAAATCGAAAAGTTGGAAAGCGGGTTCTTGAATTAAGAAATGTAGGCAAATCGTTTGGTGAACGTTGTTTGTTCCGTGATGTGAATTTTACGGTCCAAGCTGGAGAGAGACTTGCACTTGTCGGGGAAAATGGCTCAGGGAAATCAACATTTTTTAAAATGATTAATGGTAAAGAGGATTTTAGCGGTGAAATTTGGTTAACAAACGGAATGAAAATTGGATATCTAAGTCAAACAACTGTAGACTTTCCTGAGGGACAGACAGTAGATTCCTATTTTGGAGTTAATAATTTAGAGGAACAAGGAAAACTGCGTGTTTACTTGGATAACCTAGGTTTGAAGGCTTCACATTGGGAGTTGCCTCTATCAGCATTAAGTCAGGGAGAAAGTTTAAAAGTAAGGCTTATGCAGTTTATATTGCAAGAAACAGATGTATTGTTACTGGATGAGCCAACAAACCATCTTGATTTAGCATCAAGAGAAGAACTTGAAAGGACACTTGCTACATTTCCTGGGACGCTGCTCTTTGCTTCACATGACAGGTATTTTGTAGAGAGGCTTTCAAAGGGACTGCTTGTGTTTGGACAGGAAGAGATCCAAAAGATTCCTATGACATTAAGGGAGTGGGAGCAAAGGAATTCTTCTGTATCATCGGCAGATAAGCGTGAAGAAGAGCGGATGATTTTAGAGACAGAGTTGCAAGCTGTTCTAGGCAAGTTAAGTATGAAGAACTCCAAGGACCCATCCTATGCAGAATTGGATAAAGAGTTTCACAGACTAAACAAACAATTGCTCGATTTAAAAAACAAAAAGTAATAAATCATCAGGTGCTCATTCGAGTATCTGATTTTATTTTTGTATAAAACAGGAATAACTGACTTCTACGACGAATTTAATGACTTAAGTATAGATATTAATACCTAACTAGGGTAATTATACTTAACTGGTTAACTTGCATATACTAAATCAAGGTCATGAAGCCGAGCAGAGATAAAATGTTTTGTCTAAAGAGCTGCGGTGAAAGAGGACTGTAAGTAATGGATTTTTGAACCAGTTAGAAGGTATTTCATTTCCGATTCTGAGCTTGTTTTTACCAATAATTATTTAGAGATAGGTGAGGATGTCAATGAAGAATGAACAAGGATTAACATTGACTGAGATATTGGCTTCAATTGTAATTTTATCTGTAATTATAGTTACGTTCTTACTTATGTTTGCCCAATCTTCACAGACGACTAGCAAATCAAAAGAAATTCTTGATGCAACGTATTATGCAGAAACAGAGATGGAAGAAATTATTCGTATGCATTCTAATATAAAACCTACGAGTAGGGATGACTTATCAAAAGAGATTATTGAAAGTAAAGACAGTGACATCAGCGTTCTGGAAAGTGACAGCCATAGCTATAGCTATGGCTTAAAAAAAGAAGACCACTATGTAACTATTGAATTGAAAGATCTCTCCTCTGATTTAGTGAAAGTCATATTGAGAATCTATAAAGATGAATCAAGGATAAATCAGAAAGAGAAAGCCGAAGCCCAAATGGAAATGATTTTATCAATAAGGGGTGCTGGAAAATGAAAAAGAACGAAAAGGGCCTCACGCTCGTCGAAGTACTAGCGGGAATTGTACTGCTTTCAATGATTTTACTCTTAGTCAGCTCGATTCATTTGTTTGCACAGAAGCAAATGAATACCCAAAAAAAAGTCATACAAATTCAGTCAAATGAACGATTAGCATTTAATCGAATCACAGGAGAAATTAGAAAAGCAAATGCAATAAAAGTAGAAGATTCTAAAACAATGCATATTAAGAAGACTAATTTTACTAATTGTACTAATGAGACGGATGTATATAAATTTGAAGGTACAACTTTGAAAATGAAGGATGGAGAGAAGATAACGGATATTGGTGAGTCTTATTTTAAGGGAGGTACTAGCGATAACTTTATTAAATTGAAGAGCGGTATTAGCGATGACAGCGATGACTTTATTAAATTGAAGATCGGTAATATCCCTGAAACTACGATATATATAAGAAAGGGAGAGGAAATAGATGGGGAGGAAAATTGTGAGGAAATCTGAATATCGACCAAAAAAGTCACAAAATGAACAAGGTATAGCTTTGATTATGGTTTTATTAATCTTAATCGTAATTTCGTTGCTGGGGATGACAATTATCGGAATTGCACTGAATAACCTCAAAATGAGTACAAGTGAGAGAACACACCAATCCGCTTATTATATCGCTGAGTCGGGCATTAATCTTACACTGGATAGGATTTATGAAAGAGTAGAGTATTTTAAACAACAATCAAGAAATGACATAGATTTTTATAATGCTGTAAAAGATGAAATGAATAAACTGAATAAGAAACCACTTGATGTTAAATTTGAACCATCAAATGGTAAAGAACCGAGAGCAGATGTGTTGATTTCGTTTATTAACGAAAGTAATACAGCTATAAAGTATAAAATTATATCAGAAGGAACCATCGATAATCGTTCGAGGAGGGTTTCTAAAGAAATTGATATTAAGTGGGAAATGGAAAATAGTGAAGAGTGGAAAACAGCTGTTTTCGTAACAGATTTTATCAAGCTAACTGGAGGAGCACAAATTTATGGAGAAGCTGGAACGAATGCATCCTCGGCTGGTTCAATAGAATTGGATGGTGGAGCTGGGATTTCTGATACAATAACTGTTGGTCCAGACTCAGGGAAAGATGTAATCAAAAAGCCTAGCTGGATGACAATTAATAACGAAGTGAAATATCTATCCAATAAATACACTTTTGATCTGCCGTCCTTTCCTATTTTTCCAAGTAATCATACTCCTCCAGACAAACTAGCCTATAAAGGAAGCAACAGTTATAAAGTGATTGATAAAGGGAATTTAAATATTGATAATTACGTGGTGGAGAATTATAATCTCACGATGAACCAAGACATGAAATTTAATCAAATAAATATTAATTCCAATTATACGTTAAATATTGATGTCGGTAATCAAGATAGAAATATCGTTGTGGATTCTTTAAATGTTCTTAATGGCAAGATTAATATAATAGGAACAGGTAGATTGACTTTCTATGTGAATAATAATATCAATATGGGTTCCGGCAGCGTAATTAATGTTATAAAAAGCATAAATGCGCCTATTCCTGACCATATTAAGAAGCTTGAAATCTACTATAAAGGTCAAAGCTTAGAGATGTCAGGAGCTCAAAAGATATATGGTTCCCTACATGCGCAACGTGCAAATATAACATTAACTGCGGGTTCAGGATTCTATGGATATGTTATAACTGGTGGAGACAAATTGAATATTAGTGGTGGCGCAAATGCATACACTCAATTATTCTATGCCCCAAATGCAGCTGTAACACTTGATGGTGGTGGCAAGGTGAAAGGTACTATTATTGCAAAATCGTATACCGGAGCAGGTGGGACTTCGGTCACGTATAATGATGAAGTTAAATTCCCACCAAATATTCTGCCAGGTGGTTCTGACGGAGATAATACAGGACTTATTATAGAATATCAAACGCGTGAAGAATAGATTGTCGAGGAAGATTCATGACATTTTTCATTTTATATCCTAAAACAATCAAAAATCCCCTTCGCACCTTAGTGCGAAGGGGATTTCCAATTAAACGATTGGTTCCATACCAGACATAACAACTTGATTAGAATCAACTGCCCGACTTTGGATGCTTTCTGATGAAAGGACGTAAGCAATTACCTTTTTATTAGATTGTCTAACTACGTCGATATGATCTTCATAAACGAACATGTATAGACGGAAATCTTTTTTGCCTTTTTTCGTATCAATGATAATTGGAGTAGTACCGTTTTCTGGATGTAGAAACAGCTCTTCATTACCAGGGAAAATATGCTGGCTTTTTATGAATTGTGCTTCATTGTATGTTTGCACGAGCTTTGTTTTCTCATCTTTTGAAAGCGATGAATTGTTGTAAGTTGCAACTGTATTGTCGTTATTCAATGGGAAGTGTATTTCAAATTTCTTAGTGATCCATTTCACTGCATCGTTTGGAAGACAAGTCACAAGTAATTTAAATAATGAAAGTACAATCGTAAATACGAGAATAGATGTAGTCATTTTTTGTCATCTCCATATTTGTTTAGATTAATTAATCTCTATTTCTTATCTATCATATTCCGATTTGAAGTTTGAAACAACAGAATGTGAAATATGTCACAAAACGTTCAAGATAGAAATGGATTATAATTGATAAAAGAATATAATATTCCTGTTTGTAGGGTTAGTATCGAAATGAATACATTTATATGGCATAATTTAATTAAATATTCAAATTAAAGGTGTTGAATGATTTTTGACGAAATATAAAATGATTTAATAAAAAGTGACATTTTATATTGCGCAAATATAATTTTTTTAAGCGTATTTTAGTTATTAAAGAGGGTGCTAAGTTCGATTATTGGTGTGCATCATATCCAGATTACAGTTCCGAAAGGTAAAGAAGATGAAGGCAGGAAGTTCTATTGTGATGTACTTGGTCTGAAGGAAATTGAGAAACCGAATCAGCTGAAAGGGAGAGGTGGAGTCTGGATCCAAGTAGGTGATCATGCGGTACATATTGGAACAGAAGAAGGATTTGACAGACTTAAGACGAAGGCGCACATTGCATATCAGGTTGAAGATTTAGACTTTTGGAGTAAAAGGTTGCGTAAGCATGCAAGTGAAATTATTGAAGCTATTCCGATAGCTGACTTAGACCGTTTTGAATTTAGAGATCAATTTGGTAATCGTGTTGAAATGATACAGGAACTGAACATTTAGGGGAGAGATTATATATGATAAAAAAAGCTACATTAGCAGAATTGAATGCAGCGACAGAGTTGTTTAATTTGTATAGATTGTTTCAAAAACAGGAATCAGATGTTGAAGCTGCAAGGGCATTTTTGAAAGAACGACTAGAGCTAGGCGAGTCTGAAGTATTTCTTGCGTATGATGGAGAAGAACCTGTTGGGATGGCGCAGCTGTATCCTCTTTTCTCATCAGTCAGTATGCAAAGAGTATGGTTGCTGAATGATTTATATATAAAAGAAGGTGCACGTAATAAAGGCTTTGGGAAGGAACTCATTAAGGCAGTTATTCAATTTGCCAAGGAGTCGGGGGCAAAAGGAATTTCACTTGAAACATGCGATGATAATTACGGTGCTCAGAGGCTTTACGAAAGCATTGGATTTGAAAAAGAAACGAATTACTTCTATCATTTGACTATATAGTTTGAATGTTTACATTGAATTGAGGAGTGAAATTTATTGGCTGAATTAAAATACGAAGTCGTTGAGACAATCGGTGTACTGTCAACGTCGCCAAGTGGATGGACGAAAGAGCTGAATCTTGTCAGTTGGAACGGCCGTGATCCAAAGTATGACCTGCGTGATTGGGCTCCAGGTAAAGAGAAGATGGGGAAAGGGATTACGCTTTCTGAAGAAGAAGTGAAGCAACTAAAGGAAATCTTACAGAAGTCATTCTAAAAATCCTGTACAGCCCAAACAATATGTTCAGGCTGTACAGGGCTATTTGTTAGTCTTCAAATTTAACGTCAATTTTCTGATCCAAACCGACTGTCTTCTTTGGCATTTCCAGACGGAGGACGCCGTTTTTATAACTGGCTTCTGTTTTATCAAGAATGACGTCTGCCGGTAATGTAATCGAACGTTCTACGCGGCCAACTGATCGTTCTTTTTGCGCGATGCGCTTACCTTCGAATTCCGCAATATTGCCACGCGTTGCACTGATTTTTAAATGACGAGCATCAATGATATCAATGAGAATGTCTTCTTTCTTCTCAATCCCAGGCAAATCGCATAGTGCGACAACCTTGTCTTCTGCTTCGTATACGTCTGCAAGCATTTCAACTGGAACTGGGACCGGAACTTGAACCTTCTTGTTGTCTAAAAAAGCAGAGATGTTAAAAGGAGGGAACCCGCCGAAATAATTTTCAAATCTTTCCGAATAATCATTTGCCTCTTTTGAACCGCGACCTGATAATAGTGCCACAGAATCATCTCCTTATTTTCTTATAATTCAAACATAATCGATTTACAGCTATAAAGCAAGTTGAATGTAGGAAAAAGTAATCATTTATTTAATGGAAATATAACAAAAGAACTATGTGAAAGAATGCTCAATGTTAATATATGCAACAGAATTCCATTATTGCCTATATTTTTAACAAAACTTTATGATTATCTTGAGTGGATGCATTATAGGAAGGGATTTGTAGATATGAATTGTATTAAAGATATTGAGAGAGATTTGATTAATGAGCGTTTTGTGACAGCAACATTCGGCATGGGATGCTTCTGGGGACCTGAGTCACGGTTTGGTGGAATAGAAGGTGTTATTCGTACACGAGTTGGCTATTCTGGTGGAACTACAGACAATCCAACATATCGAAACCTTGGTGATCATACGGAAACACTACAAATTGACTTTGACCCTCAAGTGCTTTGCTATGAAGATGTGTTGAGGCATTTCTGGAGAAATCATTATCCGAATCGTGATGAATATAAAGGTCGCCAATATATATCATTACTGCGCTACCATAATGATGAGCAGAAGCTTAAAATTGAAAAGATAAAGAGAGAGATGGAGCAGGAACTCGGTGAGCAGATTGAGACGGATATCGCTTTGTTTGATCAATTTAAACTAGCTGAAGAGCGCCATCAGAAGTATTACCTGAAACGTTATCCCAAAGCACTTGAGCAACTAGAGGATTTATTTCCTAATGCGGAACTGCTTGTCAATTCAACATTTGCTGCTAGGTTGAATGGGTTTGTTAAAGGGTTTTTGACAAGAGACACATTTATCTATGAAATAAAGCATTGGCCAATTGGCACAAATGAGCGCGATTTACTCTTAAAGAGGCTGATAAGTATGAAGTGGTAAACGTCATAAATTAACCTGCAATATAGACGTGTCTTCAAAGCATTTAAATAAATTTACTAAATGAATAATCTTCATATTAATAAATTATTATTATGATGAAAGTTGGTTGTATATGAGTGAAAAAAATCCTGGAGATATTCTTAAAAGTACGGGTCTTACGTTACTTATGATGATTAGTGTCGCTGCACTTTTATATGGTCTATATTTTCTTATTTTTCAAGGTTATCTTATTAAAGTTGAGGAAAAACAAAATGAATACAAAATTAGTGCTGGATTTATTCAAAAAGAGACGGTAACAATTGCTAATACAGAGGACAATGAAACTCAAATATTTATGTTTGAATTTGCAAAAGAACGTATAAATACGGGGATGATGTTTTCACTTTTTGGCGTGTTGCAATTACTAATCAGCCCTTTCCAGAAGTGGCGAGGCTGGATAAAAAAACATAGTTATACACAAGTTGTTATGGGTATACTCTGGCTTAGTACAGGTATCTATTATGTAAGTACAGAGTATCCTGAAGTTCTTGAAATGCTAAAGGAATTCAAAGTTTAATTTCACCGGATTGTCTGGCTGATTTACAGAAAACATGATACATTTAAATTAATATGGACATGAACGCGAAAAGGCTCGCCTTTTCGCTTATTTTATATGAAGGAACAGGTGTTGAAAAATGAGTTTATTAACTGTGAAGAATTTGAGCCACGGTTTTGGCGATCGTGCAATTTTTGAAGATGTATCCTTCCGTTTATTGGCAGGTGAACATATTGGTCTAATTGGTGCGAATGGAGAAGGTAAATCAACATTCATGAATATCATTACGAAGAAACTGGAGCCAGATGCAGGGAATGTTGAGTGGTCGAAGCGTGTGCGTATTGGTTACCTGGACCAGCATGCTGCATTGAAGCAGGGGATGTCAATTCGTGATGTGTTAAGAACGGCATTCCAGTTCATGTACGATATGGAAACAGAGATGAATGATTTATTTGCAAAAATGGGTGAAGTAGAACCAGAAGAACTTGAAGGACTCCTTGAAGAAACAGGACAAATTCAAGAAACACTTGAGCAGAGCGGTTTTTACATTATTGATGCAAAAGTTGAAGAAGTGGCAAATGGTCTCGGTTTGAATGATTTTGGACTCGATCGAGATGTGCATGATCTAAGTGGAGGTCAGCGTACAAAGGTATTACTAGGCAAACTTTTGCTTGAGAAACCAGATATTCTGCTCCTTGATGAGCCGACGAACTATTTGGATGTGGAGCATATTGAGTGGCTTCGCGGTTATCTGCAAGAATACTTGGGTGCATTCATTCTTATATCGCATGACATTCCGTTTTTAAATAGTGTCGTGAACCTAATTTATCATATGGAAAACCAGCAGATTACTCGCTATCCTGGAGACTATGAGGAATTCCAGCGTGTATATGAAATGAGAAAGCAACAAGTTGAATCAGCCTACAAAAAGCAACAAAAAGAGATTGCCAACCTAAAGGATTTTGTTGCGCGTAATAAAGCAAATGCTGCAACAAGCCGTATGGCTATGTCACGTCAGAAGAAGCTGGACAAGATGGAAGTCATTGAGCTGGATTCTGAGAAACCGAAGCCGCATTTCGATTTCAAACCGGCAAGAACACCGAGCAAGTATTTATTTGAAACAGAGAACCTTGTTATTGGTTACAATGAGCCGCTTTCCAGCGCACTTAATTTGACAATGGAGCGGGGCCAGAAGATTGCGTTGTCTGGTGCCAACGGTATTGGTAAGACAACACTTTTGAAAAGTTTGCTTGGTGAAATCCCGGCACTATCCGGTACAGTGCAACGCGGGGAACATCTCGCAATTGGTTATTTCGAACAAGAAATGAAGACTGAGAGCGATAAAACATGCATTGAAGAAATCTGGAGTGAGTATCCACATCTAACTCAATATGAGGTTCGTGCAGCTCTCGCACGTGTCGGACTGACAACGAAGCATATTGAAAGTAAGGTGAAAGTGCTTAGTGGTGGTGAGAGGGCAAAGGTACGCCTATGCAAGCTTGTTAACGAGGAAACCAATTTGCTTGTGCTCGATGAGCCAACTAATCACTTGGATAAAGATGCTAAAGAAGAATTGAAAAGAGCACTCAAGGAATATAAGGGAAGTGTACTGCTTATCTCGCACGAGCCAGATTTCTATGAGGGTGTTGTGACAGATATTTGGAATGGTGAGACTTGGACGACAAAGGTATTTTAATAAAAAACGAGCAAAGAAGATTCTAACTGGATCTTCTTTGCTCGTTTTTTCGTTTTCTAGAAAAGGTTACAGCTTCTTTAATGATAAGAACCCATTTTTATGAGTCGGGATTTCTGAATAGTTAAGTTGATTTTTATTCGTAAATATGAGGAGTGAACATACTCTTGCAAATCTTTGAATAGGTTGAATAAGCTTGTACTTTTCTATTCAGGGGTGTTGAGAATTTGAGTGTCTTTTTTGGTTATGTATTACTCGGATTGTCTTTGGCAGCTCCTGTAGGTCCTGTCAATGCCGCACAATTGGATAAGGGAATTAAGGGTGGCTTTATGCCATCTCTTCTCGTTGGACTTGGGGCAATTGGAGCGGATCTTATATATATGCTCATTGTTTATTTCGGTATTGTACACTTTTTAGAAATACCTTTTATGAAGGCGTATCTATTTTCTTTTGGCTGCTTTGTTTTAATTTATACAGGAATTGAGGGACTTGCAGGAGCGGGTAAGGTTGAGGCTAAAAAAACGCGTAAACAAGTAGATACAACAGCAAAGTTATTATTTGCTGGCTTTCTTATCGCCTTATTGAATCCACTGAATATTTTATTCTGGCTTGGGATTTATGGTTCAGTGCTTGCTCAGACTGCAGAAGAAAGCAGTATGTTGCTGATAATTCTGTACAGTTCAGGAATTTTCCTTGGTTTATTAATATGGGATATTGTTATGGCTGGACTTGCAAGCAGCTTCAGAAAGTTCTTAGCAAATGGTGTTTTAAAAGGAATCTCAATCTTCTCTGGACTATCACTTATTGGCTTTGGAGTTTACTTCGGGGTACAGGCTGTTTGTCATATCTTCTTTTAGAAGAAGAGACGTGGAGCATTTTCTATTGGTTCCTTGAATAGGGTGTATATAGGGACTTGGACAACTTGTTTTAGGGAGTGTATTGAATGGTGACGTTCTTTGGTTATGTATTTCTAGGGCTTTCTTTAGCTGCGCCGATTGGACCATTAAATGCTGCACAATTGGATAAAGGGATTAAGAGCGGATTTATCCATGCATGGCTCGTTGGAATTGGATCGATTATTGCAGATATTATTTTTATGCTGACTGTTTACTTTGGTGTCATTCATTTTCTTGAAGTACCAATGGTGCAGGCTTTCTTATGGTCGTTTGGCTTTTTTGTTCTAATTTATACAGGGGTTGAGGGTTTGAAGGGGGCGGGCAAGATTGAAACACGTTCCTCTGACAAAAGAGAATCTGCTGGGAGATCTTTTTTCTCGGGCTTCTTGATTTCCATTTCCAATCCACTTTCAATTTTATTTTGGCTTGGTATTTATGGATCCATACTTGCACAAACGACTACAAAATACAGTACTAATTATGTTATTCTTTATAGTTGCGCCATTTTTCTAGGGCTTTTTATATGGGATCTTACCATGGCTGGAGTAGCGAGTAGCTTCCGAAGATTTTTAAGTGGTAATGGTTTGAAATATATATCTGTTTTCTCAGGGTTAAGCTTGATTGGCTTTGGAATTTATTTCGGTATTCAGGCAATAAGGGTGTTGTTTTTCTAAATGAAGAAAATGAGGTTGTCCTTATATTGGACAACCTCATTGTTCTGTCTGCAGTTTATTTTTCTTTTTGTTCATGAAATGTTTAATTATATAAGCTATGACAACAAGTACGACGAATAGAATACTTACATAAAATCCTGGACGGCTATCTTTCGCAACGAGTGAGCCACTGATTGCAGCAATGATAAGAATCATCCCAATGTATCGTTTTACATGATCAAAGTTATTGGCTTCGAGCAGTCGCGGGAAAGATAAAAGGATGAAAAACCAATTGTATAGCAACATAAGTCCAGCTGAAGTTGTAATGTACTCGTATACACGATCAGGCATAAGAAGCGATAGAACAATCGATGCAATTAAACCGCAAATTGTTAATAGCAGGGCAAATGGCTGTACTTTTAATTTCCATTTCATTGCGAATATTTTTGGTGCATCGTTATCTTCAGCAAGGGTTACAATCATGCTCGTTACGGCAAATAAGGAAGCCGACATAGTTGAGAAACCAGCAACTATAATTGCAGCAATGAAGACATGTGGGAAAAAATCAAGGTCATACTTGGCTAATGCCACGACAAAAGGACTTTCATTAATTTTGAACTTGTTAAGTGCAACGAGACTCGTCGCAAGCACAAGCGAAATGAGATAAATCGTTGTTAGAACAATAAGCATGACTGATGCTGATTTAACAGCATCTTCGCGATTCTTCAATCTTGTGGACATAATACCCATAATTTCGATTCCTCCAAATGCATAGAAACCAAATATTAAGGAAGACCACAGTCCAAGCATTCCATGAGGTATGAATTCTGAAGCTGTTTTCGGGAATTGGAAGTCTTGGCTGCTTCCATTAAAAAGACCAAAAATAACTGCAATCGCAAGCACAATAAACATGAAAATCGCAGCAATCTTAATAATCGCAAAAATGTTCTGTGCTTTTTCGAATCCATTTGTTCCAATTAATACAACGATAACACCAAGAATTGCGTAAATTGTACCAAAAACCCACAACGGCCAATTTGGAAACCAGAAGCGCGTCAGAATGGATAGAGCTGTTAGCTGACTACCACAAATTAGAATCTCTGCAAACCAGTAAATCCAGCCACTGCTGAAACCTGCCCATGATCCATATGCTTTCTTAGCATATGATCTAAACGCCCCTTTTTGAGGGTCTTTTGCAGACATTTTTGCTAGCGCTTCGGCTACAATAAATGTACCGATCGCTGCAAGAATGAAGGAAATTAGTATCGAAGGACCTGTCATTTTGATGCCAATAACGGAACCGAGGAAATATCCGGTACCGATAATACAGCCGACCCCAATGAGGGAGAGTTGCCACCAGGCCAGTTTCTTCTCTTCTGTTTCTTTTGCGTTACCAGAAGTTGCCAAAGAGAATTATCTCCTTTCATAAAGTGATATTCCGAACTGAGGAGTTTTTATAAGATACCAGTTGAACCAATCGGGTTTTTATTATTTGTACATCTGTTACAAATAGTATTATTAGCTGGAATGATTATATTATGTAGAGCTATTAAGAACGTATCAAAGTGTTGGCGTAAGAAGCGCGACCTATATTTTTATAATTGAATGAGGTTTATAATGGGATACCTTAAATGAATAGAACTGTGGTGGAGAGAAATGGTTATAGGTCTCAACAAGAAATAATTTAAATGTATTTAATAATTAACTAAATAATATTTACCTGTTTTAAGTTACACATTTACAAGGAAAAATTTAACTGTTAATCTTATGTTATACATATATTTGCAATGATTGAGAGGTGACTAGATGTTAAATAAAAAAAGAGTTCGAACAGCTATTATCTTAAGCTCTGCTATTTTACTGGGAGGTTGTTTTAATATGAATGAAGAAGAAAGTCCAAAGAAACCGAATGAAGAAAGCAAAGCTAAAGAAGGCATGAATGCATATGAAAAGGAAAACTTTATACCCATTCAAGAATATACTGGGGAAGGTTATGAATTACGAGATGCAAAAAAAGAAACCAGAGAGATTGCAAACGAGCACCGTGTTGAAGTAGAGAAGGCAGTTAAAGACTATTTTAAAAAAGAATATAAAACAGAAGTCAAAGTCCATAACATTGTAAGTGCAATAGATGGTGTTTCTGTATTCGTTGAATCCATAGGAGCACCGCATTTCTATACGTTTGCTATTGTACCGGTAGATATCCAAAATAGAGAGATAGACACTGATAAAGTCTGGTCACAAGAGGGGCAAGTAGAGGATGCTATTGCAGGCTCTTTGTATGTAATGGCAAATGAAAAGAAATTTGAATCACTGGATAAAAAATTGTCAGTAATATCAGAGAAGTATTCATTAACTGGAAAGAGAGTGGAAGCTTTACAAAATACAAGTGGTAAAGGCTATGCGACTGGATTTTATAAGATATCGACATTTGGGGATAACTTTAAAGACATCGTAAGGAGTTATTTAGAGAATCCAGATTATGTTATGGAAAACTATAATCGTCTGCTTTCGGAAGATAACATTAACTCTGAAGAAGTAACTATAGGTATACAATTATATATGATGAATAAAGACAAGAACCCTGACAAGGAAGTATATCAGCAAATTACTAAAATAATTGATGAGGATGAGGGTTTACCTAAAGGCTCATATACAGTTGTTTTGAATAGCAATTATATCGATAAAACTAGGGCGATCGGGACAAAAGATAATTCTCTAGGAACTTTTAACAGACAAAAGATTATTAAGGAGTAGAATCTATAATGCCTATTGTCAAGGGACTTTCGTCAGAAAATAAATATCAAACAAAAGATCAAGATTTAGTGCAATTAGCAGGATATCATGCGTATCAAAAATACGATTTGGCTGATAAAATTACTATAAACGAGATAGAGTTTGAAGTTCTTAATACAAAATATGATACTGATTCCGGCCTCGATGCACTTACTGTAGAAAATGTGAATACTAAGGAGCTGACAGTTGTTTTTGTAGGGAGTGAACAGACAGATAAAGACTGGAAACAGACAAATTCCAAACTGCTTAATCGAGTCCCTCCTGCGCAATTAGTTGATGCTCAAAAATATTTTGATGAGGTAAATAAGAATTTTGGAAAGGTTTCTTCTGTAACAGGCAATTCTCTCGGAGGTGCACTTGCAAATTCAGTAGCTATAAATCATCCGGAGCTTAATAGCGTAACATTGAATCCTGCAATTTTGCCAGAGAGTATGATTGATGACAAAGGCGATTATAGCCATATGAAGAATTATTTCAGTAAATATGATGTGCTGACAAAGGCGGAAGTTGCGCTTTCTATGGAAAAACAGATTCCTGGAAGTCATTATGGAATTAATAATGGCCTCCCCCGGTTCTCGATGATTGTTTCTAATCATACTGGTTACGGTAAAAAGGATAATGATGGTAAATTCACTGTAGAGATTGGTAAGAAAGGTGAGCCAGGATATGGATTAATTCATATCGGAGCAGATGAACATATTGTCACAAGTCTTCTAAATGGAAATGTCCTGTACGGTGGTAATTCCGAACTTGTTGATATTAATGCGGAAACTTTGCGGTTTTTAGCTGATGGTATAAAGGAACAGGTGAAAGCCAGATTGCTATTGGCTGGTACTTACTTAAAGAATTCAACAGATATCGTAAAGTATGAACATGCCTTGTTTGATAAGAG
>Ga0153999_1000462_pt1 | contig 17872 bp, 25 predicted proteins | sample TSNC083MetaG_FD_104675 | JGI IMG/M metagenome (GOLD analysis project Ga0153999, IMG submission 104675) | Attine ant fungus gardens microbial communities from North Carolina, USA - TSNC083 MetaG | ecosystem: Host-associated > Fungi > Mycelium > Unclassified | place: USA: North Carolina, Lumber... | reverse complement strand
GGCTCATTGCAACCTTGGCCGATACTTGTTTTATAGTATTTGGTGATAAACGCTGTTACCAAGCCATACCGATTACTGGTGTCCAATGTTCTAATCGGCTCGCATAAGCTTTGCCCTCTTACATCTTGCACCCTGGTTTCCGAATGGTACTGGATTAAAAATGCCATTGCTTCTTTCTCCGGCACAACAAATGGTTCTGGATTATCCACAATAAACTTTTTAATTCCTTTTGCAATCCGGCGCTGTGTGGCTTCGGCCAAAGGTTTTTTGCGGTCAAATATCGACTTACCCAAATCCGTCCAATCAATAACCGTTGATACTGGTACCCACTTTTGCAATCCGTCCGTTCCGCATTTATTATGTGTCGGCTTTGGCCATACAATCGGTTTGGTGTCTGACCGAAAAATACCATACCAACGATTACGGGTAGTTGGTGCGCCATAATCTGCCGCAACCAGTTCCTGCCCCTCGAATACAAAGCCTAATTGCTCCATAGCTGCTATAAACTCTTTAAACTCTTCACCTTTTCGCTCTTTAATCGGTCTACCATTTTCATCTAATGGCCCCCAATCCTGTATTTCCTCTACATTTTCCATAAACAAGACATCCGGCAGACTACCTGTAATTTCTAAAATCTGTTCACACAACCTATGCACCGACCATGGCAACATCCGCAAATCTGCATCTAACGGTTTATCTCCTTTTGCTTTACTGTGATGAGTACAGTCTGGCGAAGCCCACATAACACCCACCTTGCACTGCTTGGTTAAATACTTGGTTAGATCGACTGTAAAAATATCCTCGGTCAAGTGCTGCGTCTCCGGGTGATTAGTCTCATGCAGTAGAATCGCCGCTTGGTCATGGTTAATTGCTATGTTAATGATTATTCCTGCTCGTTTTAATCCGTGGGTAGCTCCACCGCCACCGCAAAATCCATCAATTCCTATTATTTTCTTTTCCATTTTTCGAAAGGAACCGATGCATCGTTACCCTGGCCAGAGTTCCGACTCCTTTCATTTTTTGTTATTCACTCAAACTTTAATTATCTGAACAAGCGAATGGTTCATACCGTCTCATCAAATAAATCAATGATAGGTTCATCCATTGCCAACTCACAATTTGCAACGGCCTGCACATAATAGGAATCTTTCAGTTCTATCCCAATGGTGCGGCGGTCTAATCGTAATGCCATGTAGTTTGTGGACGCAATTCCAGCAAACGGGTCAAGAACAATGTCACCCGGATTTGTCCAAAGGCAAATACACCTTTTTATTACTTCCAGTTGTAGAGGACAAATGTGACGTTCATCTTCTTCCGCTCTTGCAGATTTCTTTTGCAAAGTATCTGATTGCCGTATATCCATCCATACCGGACTTGCATATTGCTGCCATAAATCAACAGGAAATGATTCATTAGTATGCTCAATTGGTTCGGGGTTTTCCCTTGGCTTGCGCATGGTTACCACATAATCTGGAATACCCTGTCGGCTCATTGCAGAATCCTTTTTAATCTGCTTATGTAATAACCCTAATGCTTTTGTGCGCTGCATTTCCGTTACCGGATTCTTCCAAATACAAACTTCACTGTGAAAGATAAAACCCACATCCTGAAACATCTTAATTAACTGTCCCCGAAAGTCCTTAATTCCAATAACCCCATCCCGTTGTTTCATCAAAGGGATATTCATGCAATGGAATGAAAGGAGCCGCCCAGGCATCGTCACCCGATAAAGTTCAGTTACCAGATAGGTGAAATGATTATAAAACTCTTCATCATTTTTACTATTTCCCATATCCCTGTCACTGTTGGAATAGGTATAAAGGGATGAAAATGGTGGACTGAATAAGCTGTAGTGGATGCTGTTATCCGGTATCCCCTTTATTACTTCACAATTGTCCCCATGATACATTGAATAAAATTCCTCAATTTGCTGTTCTAAGATTTTCATTGAATTCCTCCCAATTCGGCAGTCTCATGATCGTACCCGCATTGTATGGACTGATTATTCTGACCGTATGTTTTAATTCCTTTTGCGTAATCTCTCTCGTTAATTCAATCATTGCATCCCGCATCTTTTTCGCATCCGCTTCTTTACGTTCAATGTTTTCTTTGACAGTTCCTTCCTTTGCGGAAATGATTATATAGACATTTACTTCCTGCTTCTGACCAAATCGCCAACACCTGCGCAAAGCTTGATAGAATTGCTCATATGAATCCGACAAACCCACAAAAACCATGTTACGGCACTGCTGCCAGTTCATTCCAAATCCTGCGATAGACGGCTTAGTAACCAAGCATTTAATCATATCAGCAGAAAACTCCATCATGGTTTCTGATTTATACGCTGGCTTATCAGAACCTTTTATCTCCCATGAATCTTCACACAATTCCCATAACCGGCGGCTTTCATCATTTAAGTCACACCAGACAAGCCATTGTTCATCATTACCGTTTACTAGTTCTGCAGCCGCCTGACAGCGTAACTCCATACTTTCTTTTCTCACTTTTCTGCGTTGCGTTAAAGTCATTGGTTCTGTTACGGGATCATCACCATCCACAATGATCTGTTGAATATTCAATGCCGGGAGTTCATAACCTTCGACCGCATATCCTAAGTTTTTAGGATTGTCAATGAATACTGACCATGATGCCATCCATTGCCAGAATATATTTTCCGCATGACGTTTTAGCCTCCATTTTGATGTCTGCCCACCATCATGTACAAAATACATGGATAACATTTCCGCACGGGTCATAACACCTAAAAATTCCGAATGGTTTCCAAGTTCCATGAAATCATTGGGTGCAGGAGTTGCAGTACACGCTAACCGGAAGGGTGTTTTTGAAAAGTACTCTATAATCTGATTTCTGATTTTTCCGGTAAAGGATTTTAAGATACTGCTTTCATCCAAAACAACCCCATCAAATTTCCCGCATTCGAACCTGTCCAGTTTTTCATAATTGGTAATATTGATTCCATCCTGGACATCCTCATTTGATTCGCAAATATTCACCTGGTAGCCAAACCGTTCACCTTCTTTTCGCGTCTGCTGTGTTACTGATAATGGAGCGAGTATCAACACCTTACCTCCTATCTGATGTGCCCATTCCAGTTGCATCAACGTTTTTCCAAGTCCGCAATCGGCAAATATGGCCGCTTTACCTTTTGCCAAAGCCCAGCGGACTATGTCCTTTTGAAAAGCAAATAATGCCGGATTCAATTCTGATACATCCACATTAATTCCCGAACTCTGCATGACTAAATTTTTTGTATCTATAAACTTCTGGTAATCGCTCAACCTCTTTTCCCCTTTCTTAGTTTCTCACAAATATCTTTCTGTTTTGACCGTTCAATTTTCTCTGAACTACACTAAAATTCAGCCGTTTATTTATCTGCTTGCTGAACACAAGATTGCTCATAGGTGTCATATTATTGTCAGCACAAAACAACTGGTATCGCTTATATACTTCATTGGTTGGCTCATTCTCAATCATTTCTTCCCCACAGTCGGCAATGAATGCGATAATCGGGTTGTTCTCTTCCTCATATTCATCCAACTGGCTTTGTACCTTGGCTGACTTTGTAAATTCCTGATTCTCAAGGATTCTTTTCAGGCCACCAATTCCCAGCATAATCAAATATTCCATAGATTCCTGTTGAATCAGTTTATACTTGATATATGGGTCATAGTCAGGGTCATCCTTAGAGAATGCAGCATTAAAAGGGATAATAACCAGCCGCCTAAGCACCGCCCCTGTTTTGTCTTTCATTCGGGGTATGTCATTGGCACTAAACAAAAGTTTGATGAACGGGTTAAACTCAAAAGGGTCTTGACCTTTTCTTTCCGCTTTGATTCGATCACCAGTCACCACCTTCTTAAACATTGCCACCTGGGAACCTTGCAGAAAGTCATCGCCAATATCGTCACCAATATTTGCCAACTTTCCGAACATCATACTGGTTGAAAACCTATCACCCAGTTCTTTCAAGTCCAATGATGATGTATTTATTTCACCTAAAATGACCTTGACACAACTTAGGTATGTACTTTTTCCGTTTGACTTATCGCCGGTAAGAATGAAAGCTTTTCCCAATTCGTTCCTACGGTAGAAACAGTAACCGATGCATTCTTCCAGTAAAGACCGAATTGTCACATCATCACAAGCCAGTTTGTTCAAAGTGTTATCTGCCAGATCACTGTATGCGTCAGGGTTATAATCCCAAGGTATCTTATTGGTTATCACAACATCTGCACTGAACGGTCTTAATTCATCCGCAACAACGTTATATATCCCATTATTGAACGCTATTAAATTCGCTTCGGCTGCCTGTCGTCCTTCAACCATCAATTCCATATAGTCCAACACTTCCCGCCGCTGGGTTTTCTTTAGATTTGGGATGTGGGAAATCATTTCTGATTCTATTTCCCTGTATCCATTCACATAAATACCATCCCTATATATGTGCAGCTGACCATTAACTTTGATGACATGTGAATTATTCTTTAGGTAAATTGCAAATTTATCAAAAAGAAACGATGACCCTAAGAAGAATACCGGCTTTTGAAAGGCTTCGTCCCTCAAGATTACTTCCAGTTCTTCATCACCAAGCGGTTCTTTCAGTACAAATCTGTTCAGTATCCTGATACACTCACGTGTTTCTTCCACCGTAAAATCATTAGCGGTCAAGGTCAGAATATAATTAAATAGTGCCTGATTCCGACCATCCCCGGCATCCATATCAACAAAATCAGCGGCGGCCCTGACGGGATATAACCACTTGGGTATTTCCTGATATGTACCACCTTCTTCAATGTCCCATTCACAGAATCGTTCCACACCGTCAACCTTGATGATCTCATACGATGTACGATAACCAACCTTAATATCGGCAGTCAGTCCTACCGCAAGTGGTACATGGGTACGGTTCCGCTGAATGGTCTGGTTCTTGAATAGGAAATGCCTGCCCCGTGAGGTTTGATACACTCGGCAATCAAGCTGGTACTCCTCCACAATGTTCATCATCATTTCTGACTGATCAGCATCATCAATATCTATGAGGATAGTGTCATCAGCAAGGACACCGCCGAAACCAGAAGCATTTTTCACTTCATCATAGGTCTTGAACTTTGTTCTACCCTTTAATTTTTCAATGCTCTGTTTTCCCTTGGTTTCAACATAACCCTTGTAAAGCATTCTTTTCACCCACCCTTATGAAATATTTTCCAGGCATTTCACATAAAACTGTTTACTCCTGATGTACTTATCACGGTCTGATTTCTGGGAACTTAATAATGTCTTGATTTCTCTTAATTCCTGACGAAACTGTTTCACATGGATATTGAAGTGCTGCCACCCGCTACTGTTTTTCTTGAATCTTTCACGATTGTAAATACAATTTTCCAACTGTTTTTGACAGAACTTCACCTTTTCTTCATACCCTATGACGTACCGCTCATTCTCTTTTTGCCTTGGTTCAAGTTGTTTGATTTCCTGTTCAATGAACATTCTGACCTTGCCAATATCGTCTGGGTTTGCACTCTGATTTATCAACTTGACCAGTTTTCTGAATTTACTGATGCTTCTGCAATTCAAAAACTCATCTAAATGAACAATCATTGAACCATTGTCGTATTTAATTTCTAAATCCATATATAACTTCCTTTCCGGCTTTCTATACATTAACACCAAACTGTTCCAATCGTTTTTTTGCCAACTTTATGTACCACTGCTTATCAAGGTCTGGTGGTGCTTTTACCCCAACTACTGAATCATTGTAGATAAAGCAGTGGTCAGGAGTATTAGCAAATTTTTCAGGTTTTCCACGACTTCCACCACATTTTAAGATTCTGCCATCCATTAAATCATTGGATGCAAACACTCTATATGACTTATATGAGTACTTCACGGTCGTTGGGTATGAATACTCTACCTTCTTGACCCTAACCCCCGTTACGGTCTTAACTGGGATACAGTGTTCATGCTCCACGTGTTTATATTTGCCTGACAGCTTCACAATCTTCTGAAACTGAATCAGTTCATCACATTGATTGATGGTTTGTTCTACTGGGGTTTTGTTTACCATGTATTCCATCAAAGCCTTGTTGATAATAGGTAAATCATTGTCAACAGGTGACAGTTCTTTCAGGTATGTCCCAATACGTTCAACCTTCCCATCCGCATCTACCCAAAGATAATTGTTCACGTCTTTCTGATAGATTTCTTTTATGGTATCAAGACTAAGCGTAATATCACAAAGTTCCGTGCTGCAACGTCTTTCCCAGTCATAGCAAATATCATCCACCATGTTAAAAGCTGCATCAGTATCCGGTATACGAATGATAAGACCATCCGTATTAGACTGAATCAGTTCAAAGCCCGGTATCACTTCCAAATGTTCAATTAGGTCAAGAAGCATTAACTGACCATTGATACACATGATGTTATTATTTCTTGGGTCATATGCCGGATTGGTCTTGTCTTTCATTGCACCTGATAAAGCATTTAGCATTTTTTTGTATGGGTCTTGTTCCTTTTTCTTACCCTGCCTTTTCAATTCCATGCGGGTATCGTATACATTCTTGTACTGTTCCGGTTTTCGTGCCGCCCTTGTAACCAACCCCCACCCAATCAGCATTGACGGATAATATGAACCAACGTCTACATGAAGAATCAACCCCTTAGCGTGAATTGGGTCAGCTATTGCACCGTGCAGACCGCCAAAGCCGAATGTGTGAGGAATCCCCCCAACCATTGCATCCAATGACCGATTGTAAAAATACCGTGACCACTGCCAATCATCCCGCCAATTACAAGTATCCATCTGCTTTGACCACTTCTTTTTATCCTTGGTACTCGCTGCATATTGGTATTTTTCCATAGCTTCCACATAATTCGCTTGCATTTCAGCAGTACAATCTTCCACGGCGGTATCAAACCAATCCATGATGTATTGATATTTCTTCAACTGGATACACGGAAGAAAGTAATAGTCAAATTCATCTTTAAACGTGGTCTTGACACAATCAAGCACCTTTGCAGTAATCCTTGCTTCGGAATCACCAATGCAGGAAAGCGGAATATAATCAAATGCCCGCACAATACCATGCATAGCATTAAAATCATCAATCTTTTCAAGGAACACTTTAATGGTCTGTTCCACGTCATGCCGACAATAGAATACTGTTTGCTCAATTTCTTCCTTGGTCAACGGTCTATCCAAATCAAACGGAACTTCTGTTTCTTTGATATTGGAACCAAGAAAACCTTCCAGTGTTTTCAGTCCAACAGGCGGGTTTGGCATCACATCATAGTTAATCATTGGCACTTTATTGAATACAGATGAAATTTGCCACCCTTCTTTTCCATCAACAATTATCTGATCACTTATCCTTTTGGGGTCAAGTCCCAACATGATACCTTTCATGACGTACTGATCATAGTGACGGTTGTAAAAACCAACCCATATATTGCCTGTATTTTGCTCATATAAGGCTTTTAACTGGTCAGGGTTATTGATTATTACGTGTTCTGTTTTTCGTGTCACATCAATTAAAACTGCAAGCCAATCGTACTTAAAAACTTCAAAGTCATAAAATATCATCCGCTCCACCTTTTTATACGGCGGTGGTTTGGGTTTCAACCCTTTCCACCGCCAACACCCTTAAATGTCGTATACTTCCTTGATGCTTACCGGATTGAACTTCTTTGCAGCATAATCAACTTCCAGTTCAATTTGCCCCTGAACTTCCTGGAAAATATCAAGGACACATTCAGAAAAGTCCTGATAGTTGAGGAATTCCGGCACAACCTGCGTTTCCAGTTTATCCAGCCACGTAATAACGGACTTGATAGCTTTGCCGTCATTCCACTTTTCTGTATTCTTATTACCACCGATAACCCGGTTGAAGAAGATCATCCGACTTTTCTGATCACCTTCTGTGATCTTGAACTGAACGGCAAACATCGGCTTACTTTCTGCCTTGGTTAAAGTTAATTCCATCTTTTCAATGCTGACCACATATGTACCGTCCGGCACATCATCAAAATCACCGCTATTTGCCGCTTCGACCTCTTTCTGTAACTCGTTCAAATCCACCTTTTCATCAAATACGCTAAAATCTACTGCCATAATTATTCACCTTTTAACCTTTCTTATTTGTTCATACCTGTTGATAACATCAGTTTCAATAAATCAAATGACTGCACAGATGTAAAACCAGCGTCCATATAACTGTCATAAAGCGTCTTTGCCGTTTTTGCAGTTTCAAGCGGGGATGTTTCTGGCTTTTTCGGTGGCTCGGCTGCCGGTTTCATTGCTTTGGCAAGCGGCGATACTGAATCACCGTCTGCCAGTCCTGCAAGTGCAGCCAATCCAAGCAATGCACTAAGTCCATCCATATTGTTGTTTCTTCCATTACTCATAGTTCTTTCCTCTCTTTCTTATCGTGTTCTTCTTGTTCTGCGGGTTGCCAGGGCTGCGGTATCGCTCTGTTTTGGTTCTGCCGCTGGTGTAGCCTGTGTACGAGTTCTGCGTGTGCGTGCTTCCATTACTTCACCACTATTAGGTTCTACCATTTGCCCTACCGCTTCATTCATTTCTTCTACTTCTGTTGGTTCTTTTACTTCCGCCTGTCTTTCTTTGCGGGTGCGTCTCGGTGGTGTTTCAAGTTCCAGCTTTGGGATATCCTTGGTTGCTTCGTCTGCTTCATTAAACGGAACACCTTCTTCATCACCGGCAATATCATCAACAGCTTCATCACACTTATCCATGTATCCGGCAATCTTTTCCTGATTCTCCTGCTCGACCTCTTTTCTACTTCTACGAGTCTTGACTTCTTCCTTTACTTCCGGCCCTGCTACCTGCGGTGGGGTTGCTTTTTCAGTAGTCTTTGAACCTCTTCCCTTTCTTCCACCAGTAGGTTTTTCAACATCTGCTGCAACCGCCGCATCCGCTGCCGCCATTTCAGAATCAGGCCTGTATTCACCCACTTCATAGTAGTTACGAATCTTGTCAGCAACATAGTTTAAATCGTTATCAATCGCATAGGTTGGAAACATGCCAATAGGGGATTTTACTGTATCCTTGCCGCTGTTCTGGGTGTAAAAATAATATCTCGCTTCTGCTACACCAGTTCTAAGTACGACAGTAAACAAACCTTCAATTGTGATTTTTTCACGTAACAGCTTACCAATCAACTTCACCGTGGTAAGACCATTGTCCAAGGTTTCCAGATGGGTCATATAAGTGATAACCACATCATCCGGTAAATCTTTGCATACCTCAATGATTTCAAAGTAGTTGGCACCAAAATCATTGTATTTATCCCAGCCGGTTTCCTTAATACGGTTCATGTACGGAACGGCCAGAATATACTGGAAGTCATCAACCACAATCAGCTTTTTTCCTTTGGCTACCTGCTCTTTCATGAATCGTGTGATTTTACCTGAATCGGTCACACTGTTCAGCATTTCAAACTTACCCTTGAACGGCAACGGCTTACCTACCGGATTTACAATCGCCGTTGTTGCCGGGTCACAGTTACGCATACTGGTACTTTTTCCTGTACCAGATTCCCCCATTACTAATACCATCTGTGCCATAATTATCTGTCCTCACTTTCATAAATTTTCAATGTATGGTCAATTGTCAGCGGTTTTCCACCAATAAATTTTTCTTGTAATGTACCACTCTCCAAGCTGATAATTAGCACACAATTATTCATTATAAAAACCACTTCATCACCATCTTCCAGTTTTACATCTTCACCAAACTCTTTGTGAAAGGCTTCAAATGCAAGTTCTACGGCTTTTTGAATATCATCCATCATTATTCACCGTCACTTTCTCCGGTGTTACCTTCCAGTACCCGGCTTGACCACATATCAGCCCAATGCAGCAGCATGTACAACTGGGTTTCATGGCCCTTAACAGCATAGTTTGCAGTTTCGTACAGGCCATCATGGTATCTGATGGCAAATTCTTCATCTTCGGTCAGGTCAATAAAGAGCGTTGCCAGTTTGATACTGCGAGTTGCATGGTCAAGTGGTAATAATTCCATGTTCCGCTTCCACGGCTTCTTGTCAGACTGTTTATACTTCTGCACCGGGTCAGCCTTGGTTGGCCTACCGTCCTGAACCATGTTTGGCACATACATCTGCTTTCCATAATCGCCGCATTTCCCAAGGTCATGCAGTAATGCAGTAATCACAATACTGTCCTTAACCTCATTGAACTTTTCACCACCGTAAGCAGCTACTCCAAATTTTTCGGCCATGGTCATTACATTGACTGAATGTTCTGCAAGACCACCTTCACCACTGGAATGATTCCCGCCGGAAGCTGGGGCTGTAAAGAATCCAACTTCATCCATAAAGTCAAGCAGGTCTTCCACACCATCCCGGCCAGTTTTTAGCAATGACTGTTCAATCACTTCCCGAACACCATATGTAGCTGTTACCTCTTCCGTTTTCTTTTTTGTTGCCATTTTTTCTAATCTCCTTTTTCAAAAAATTTTGTAAATAGAATTTTTACCCTTAATAAAATCCGCTGGATAGAGGAACATTTCAATTCCAATACCAACTGTTTGAACTCTTCAAGACCATCCGGGTAAAGTACGAACGCAATACCGCCAGCCTTTCTGATTTCTCTGATGTGATACTTCTGCAAGTCTGATGGTTTACCAGTAGATGACTTAAGTTCAACCGCTAAGAAGTAGCCATTGCAGCATACCAACAAATCCGGAATACCACTTTTCGTATAAGCTGCACCACCCCAATATTTGAGAACCCAACAACCTTGTTCTGTCAGGAATTTCTTGACCTTGTTTTCAAATTTTTTTTCTTCTGCCATTACCAGTCATCACCCCAATCGGACGATCTCCTTTTGATTCTGAAAATCTTTCTAATTCTCAGTTTGATAAAATACCACTGAGAAGGATAATCATCCCACTCCAGTCTCTGGCCACAATGCGGGCAGAAATTAGTATTGTCTTCAAGTGGCATGCATTCACATATAGGGCAGTACGGTTCTGCTTCATCACCGGCAGATATATATGACTGATAGGCCGGGGTAAAACAAACAAGCTTTGGTCTATTCCGCTTAATCATTTCAACAAATTTTTTCATGTCAGCACCTTCTTTCTTTTCCGTTTACATAGCCCGGTATCCCAAGCGTGTTGAATGTTTTCTTGTTGTGTCACCCATTCCAATTGTGAAGCCCGGCAATCATGCTTTTTACCCCGTTTGTGGTTCACTATGTTCTTGGTATCCGGTTCAGGGTTCGGAACGTGGGCGATTGCAACTAAAATATGTAATCTGCAATTTTCACCATCCAGCTTCACTCGCAAATAACCATTTCCATCATCATAGGGTGTCAATATCCTTTCAGTGCTGATGTTTCTGACCCTTGCCATATTGCTGATTTCATAGCCGGGATGACTTTCAATTACCTTCCAGCTTTCCCGCATGGGTATCACCGCCTTACAAAGACTTCCGCATACTGAATGCCAAACTGTATTGCCCGCTCGTGAGAATCAAGGTACACATCAATACAGTTCGCCTTGATTGCTGTTCCGGTGTCTTCGGCAATGTATTCATGACCATTAATCACGACCTTACTACCCAAAGGTATTTGATTCTTCCATACTGCGATTGTCCTACCTTCCACATACTCTGTTCCAGCTGCGGTTGGATAACCGTACCACTTACCATTACATTTCCTGCAATCACAATATGCTGTTAATTGGAAGGTTCCTAAACTCACCCATTCGGGTTCAACCTCGGTAGTTTCTGGTGGCTCCTCAATGTTGATTATCATTACCGGTTCAAATTCAGTGATTGCTTCAATATCGGACGCATGTGCGTTGATACCAACGATAAAACCAATTGCACCAGATATGAGTGCGGTAATTGTTGCGACAATCACCCAAGACAAAATAAGCCGCTTTATCATTGCCTTTCTATTTAGATTTCTTGAATAATTCATCTGTATAATCCCTTCCAACCTTGAGTGCTTCAAGGTTCTTTTCTTCAATGCTACCCTTTACTAACAGGTAGTAATAAAAACATGGCTGATTCTGCCCTATGCGGTGTATACGCTTTTTCGACTGCTCCCAGAGGTCACATGAGCCTTTTCCAAGTGGCAACGTATAATAGATGATCTTATTTGCCTTTTGGAAGTTACCACCCATAGCACCCGCCTGGTACTGAATGAATGTAATGGAATCAGAACAATTTTCATAGGCAGTCAAGTCTTTCTTCTGACCGTTCAAAACAGAATACGGTCTACCAAGTTCATTCAAGTGATTCTGCATTTGCCGTAATTCCTCGGTAAAATTGTAGAATATAATCAACCTATCTTCGGTGGACTGAACCAAGTCATATAAAGCTTGCAGTTTCTCTTTATGCCATTGACCGCACAACTGCCGCGCATATAGCATTTTGGTCAATGAGTTGTCACCAACCAGTTCAACATCACCATCCAGCAACAAATAACTGTTCTTTATAAAATACTTGTACTCTTTGGTTTGACTTACCTTAATGGTCTGTTCAATCTGTTCGGGAAGCTCAATAACTTCTTCTGTTTTCATGAAAACCGCACCGTATTCTTTCAGCTTTTGCTTCAAATGCTCTACATTCTTATACCCAGTCACAACTTCCCGGTTAAATCCACCTACATCAATCCACGTACTAACCACATAGCTGTTCCAGAATGCCCTTTTGGTAATCTTCCACCCAAGTAAGCGCACCTGTGACCATAGTTTTTCATATTTTCCAGCCGTTGGTGTACCGGACAATAAAATTACACTTTCTGGTTGCAGCTTAAGTACAAATTTTGACCGTTTAGCGTTCTCATTGCTGATAAGGGAACTTTCATCAAGTAACAGTGTAAACCCCGTCATATGAGCGATATATGACCTTCTGAATGCAAGTTCATAGTTGATTACCATCACACGCAGCTCATTAGGGTTTTCAGCAAATGCTTTCCAGTCTTTTTTGTTCCACTTTGTACAGTCATAGATCATACCAAAGTCTTCTTCGTAATATTCGGTGAGGTGATCAACCCAATCATCGACTTTGGATTTCTGGCAGATGACCAAGTTCGCCGGATTATTCAGTTGCCACATTTTTTCAGCACCGACAAAAGTTTTACCAAGCCCCATATCAAGATAGTAAGCCACCCTGTTAAATGATTCAGTTTTGTGCAGCACGTCTTTTTGATGGGGCATGAAATTAATCATCAAAAATCCTCACTTTCCAAATAAGTAACCGCATCATCATAGTGGTCACACAACATTTGCAGTTCTTCCTTTCCTTTTTCTTCCATAGCACATACCTGCTGATATGTTGAATCATCACGAAAAGCAGTAACTTCATCTGTTATCAATTGGTTCATCATTTGCGGTTCAAGAGCATCCAGTTCCCACGATTCATCACCATATTCTTCTATGTACTTGGATGCACGACTGTCCGTAATCTTTGCTGGGTTCGGCGGTGGGTTATATGTTGTAATCTGTTCCATAGTCAGAGCAACCCGCTTCACATATACATCAGCACCAAACAAGTCAAGCCTGTCCTGAATGTCCCTGGTCATATCAATACCACTGGGGTCATGGTCACCTAAATGAATGATAGTTCGGGTTTCCCGGGCATCCTGCCGCCTGAATCGTCGTGCTGCCGACCACATTTCTGACTGGCTTGTGTATCCCCTACATGAGAAATATGGAACATCCAGCTTTTGACAAACCTTACCAACAATATCTACCAGTGCATCTTTCTCAACCCACACTTCAATGTAGTTCGGCTGACCTTCCCACTTGTCCAATAGATAGGAATACTTTGCCGATTCGATAACATCAGCAGGTGTGTCCCAGTGTGAGTTACATTTAAGGTTTCGGGTACGATCTGTAATCGCATACCAGTCAATCAGTCCGGCAAGTCTGCCGTCATTAATTAGATTGCCGATGTTCTTATAACTGCGCTCGTTGTTCGGTATGTACCCACGTGCAACTAACTGGTAGTAGGCTTGTCTAAGAGTCAGTTCGTAACCCTGTGCAGAATATTCAGCAATGACCGCATTTACCAGTTCAATCAGTTCAATGCTTTTCAGTTGAAACTTGATTTCCTTGTATTGAATTTTAGGCATTTACTTGACTCCTTTCTAAATTTTGCAAAAAATCGCATCATTGATAAAATACAAATGGTTGTTGGGTGTAGTCTGTACTCCATACAATCCGGGTAATTCTCGGTTAATCGCAATCTTTGCTGCCGTTCCTCTATCAACACCAAGAATTGATGAAAGTTCCCTTGTGCTGACTTTTCTAACACCATTACCAGAAACAGGCTTTACCACATCATCAGTCTTTGCGTCCTCACGTTCAAAATAGTCTGGGGCAAGTCCAAGTGATACTGCAATACCACGCTTTTTCTGCTCACCCGGCACAACCTTGTTATTTAGGTACATACTGATTGCCCCTTTGCTGCATCCGGTCAGTTTGACAACCTGTGCCTGGTTAAGTTCTAATTCCTGCATAGCCTTTTTCAACTTCTCACTGAACATACGTCACACCCCCTTGGAATTAGGAAATTGGTTATTATTGTACTGCTTCCTGATTCTGACTTTTACCACACCTGAATCCAGCGCTTCATGCTTTGTTACATCATACTTCTGCCCCTTACGGTCCAGGTCAGTGAGGTAGATGTTATAATCAGCCGTAGAATCAAACTCTAAAACCTGTTCAATCCATGCTAAGATGATTTTTTTCATTGATTTTTCCTCGCTTTCGTATTACAATGAAATTGATTATTTTTTTGATATTTGCACCAGCGGGAATTGCCGTTCCCAATGGTGCTTTTTATTTACCCCTAATTACAAGGTTTTGTTTCTGTCGCATTTTCTTTTCCTTTCTGCTGACTTGTCTTAAAAGCAATACCCTCACCGTAGGACAGCAAGCGTTCTGCTTCCAAATCACTCATATACGGCAGAATCTGTGTGAACGTGTCAAGTACTCTTTGCTGCTTTTCTGTCAATGCCATGTGTTCACCTTCCTTTCTTGTTTTTGGTATCCAGATGTGAATTTGTATCGCGGCTTTCACACATTCCGCTGAATATCTTTTTTCAGGAACACCCAAACCTTATCAACTTTCACATTAAAAGCTGAAAACTTGTTGACCAACAAAAGTATTTTTTAAGCGTTGATTACTCTGAACCGCTGACCATCTTCACATTAAAGAATGGACAAAACTTGTTAACCGGTACTGGATACACAATTCTCCAATTAATCGTTCAATCCTTCACTCTGCATTTTTTATGTGGGCTTGTGACCACCATTGGCTGCATTAAAGGGGAAAGAGGGCGAGCCCTCTTGCACCGTTATTCACTTTGTAGAACCAATATTCAAATCAGGGTCTAAACCCAACGCAATAGCCAAATCATCTAATTCAACCCATATTTTCCTTGCCATACATGTTTCATCAGCGTAATAGCCCAAAGCAACTTCTGACTGTCTCAAAAGATCATAAGACTTTTGAACCTTTTCTAAAATTATTGCCGCTTCTTTATTTGTCATTTTCCTTTTCCCCTTTCACTTTTTTTTCGATTGTCACATGCTTTGATATTTCTGCTATGGCTTCATCTGTAGGATTCTCAAGTACATAACTCTTGTTATATCTATCCCACTTGAATCCCAGACGCTTTAATACTTTTTTGTCACCGTCTGCTGTTTTAACGGGATCGTGACCTTTTCTGTTATAGACTCTCAGCTCAACTCCGGATTCGTTACTCCCCCTGAATATTGTTTTATACATCTGTGCGCTTGTCATATTGCTTCCTCCTATCTTTCTGTATACCTAAGATAATTCATATCATCAAACCGTGCGCCGTCTACTGCTTCGGCGGTGTTAAAATCGTCATATTCAACTTCTGCATAAGTGCTTGGTAGGCCGTAGCTACCGCATTCTTCCTCATCACAGAAAGCATCTGCATTCATGACCATCACATCACAAGTCTCTTCGTTGATCTGACCCGTGTTGTACAATTCAAGTACTTTTTTAAAATATTCATTGCGGCTCATATTTTCTCCTTCTCCCCTATCTCACATATTCCTTACGATAGCCTATAATGTCATAGCTGCCATCTTCGTTTGGCTCTTCGCTGTATATCGGAATTTCTATGTAGTTTTTTGAAATTTCAGCGTCTGGCGATTGCTGGCGCATTGGATTGAAATTATTGTTTTTCATATTTTCTCCCTCTCCCCGGATACCGCCGGGGCCGGTTTCGAAATGCTTAATTTACTTTTTTTAAACCACTGTATTTTTCCATCAAATTCAGAAAACATTTATTTGCACTGTTTTTATCGGTAAAATGGTGCCGCCAAATACATTCACCTTTGTAGTTAAATTCAACAATGTCGTAGTAATCCGGTATTTCTTTTCCGTTTACAAGAATTCCCATCTCCCGCTCTTCACTGTTGTCTGTCCTGTAACACTTGATTTCTATTGTAGTGTGGTATCTGTTTACGACGTGATAGTATTTGCGGCCCTCGTAAGGGTCTTTCCGGTTATACGTAGATAATAATATGTCTTTCATCTTTATCCCCTTCTTTCTGCCCCGCTTCCGGGGCGGTTGGTTTAACTCTGACTACATAAAGTTTTTGTATGTTTGGATTCTCATTCTATATATTTTGATTCCCTCTTTACTTTCCTTGATGGTTCTTTGCCAGCATTCCGGATCAAAGGAAAAATTCAACATCATTTCTGCGGTTGCAATCTCCTTTTTGTAATATTCAATCATTTGTTTGGCTTCGTTAATGGCCACCTTCATCTGTCGTTCAAAAGCAAGTTCAGTCTCTGACTTACTATTGTCTACCAACTTTCTACCATACTCGTAAATTTCTTCTTTTGTCATATCACTGTTCATATACATGATTTCAAGATTTGCAAATACTTTGTAATTTTGTTTATTGTCTTTGCAGCCTGTACCTTTTATAAATTCTGAATACATCATTGTTTTTTCTCCTTTCGACTTTGAAATTGTTGTTAAATTGTTCCGTATGTGTACATGATAATACACTTTCAAAACTTTGTCAACACTTTTTTGTTCTGTTTGTGAACTTTTTTCTTTACATCCAAAAATCTCTATGATATAATGCGAATAGAAGTTAAGAAAGGAGGGTTGCATGAGTATGGATGTTATAAATGAAAGATTCAAAGAACTAAGAGAGGCTTGCAAGAAAAGTCAAGAAGAATTTGGCAAAATCTTAGGAATAACCAAATCTGGTGTATCGGGTATTGAAAATGGAACTAGAAATGTCACGGAAAAGCACCTGATCATGTTGTCAAACTGGAAAGAGTATAATGTAAATCTGAACTGGCTACGGGATGGAACTGGGGAAATGTTTATTCCTCTATCTAAGGATGAACGGATTGCAAAGTTTACAGGTGAGGTCTTAAAGGATAGATCAGATTCCTTTAAAATGCGGTTCATGACAATGTTGGCCGGATTAAATGAATCCGATTGGGAATTTCTTGAACAGAAGGCCAAAGAATTATTTGCATTAAAAAAGGACTAAAGCTATAAACTTTAGTCCACAAGGGATTTTACAAATTGATAGATGATTTTCAATTGCCGGGCATCTGCTCTATGTATAATCTCAAGGATTAAATTTATCATACTGTTACACCTCACTTCCGTTTCTTTTTTCCGATGTGTTGTAACCCAATAATAGCAAACAAACGTTCGTTAGTCAATGCATTTTTTCCGTTTGCGGTTAAATTTCAAGAAATGTCATATATTGTAGCGGTTAAATGGCAAAAGGTAGCGGTTGGGTAGCGGTTAAGGTAGCGGTAGAAATGTAGTGTTTATGCGGCGGTAT
>Ga0153999_1000460_pt1 | contig 17887 bp, 19 predicted proteins | sample TSNC083MetaG_FD_104675 | JGI IMG/M metagenome (GOLD analysis project Ga0153999, IMG submission 104675) | Attine ant fungus gardens microbial communities from North Carolina, USA - TSNC083 MetaG | ecosystem: Host-associated > Fungi > Mycelium > Unclassified | place: USA: North Carolina, Lumber... | reverse complement strand
TTTATTTGCACCAAGGATTGCTTTTTAATACTGTTCAAATGTACCAAAAACAACAGGCTTACCGTTTTCTACCATACGCTGTCCTTTGGCCCACACATGCTTAATATTAATATCTTCGTCAATTATTACTATATCCGCATCGGCTAGCGCTTGTAAGCGGCCTTTATTAGGGTATAGTTTCAATGCTTTTGCTATATTGCTTGTGATTATTTTAATAGCATTTTCCAGATCTATCCCTTCTTGTACTACCATATCTCTAGTTTCTTCCCACAAGGAAGACAGACTCGCAACGAGCAGCCCTTGGATTTGTCCTTTTTCATCAAACAAAGGCATGCTGCCGTTGCCATCTGAACTCATTAAAATATTTTCTAGCGGCACACCTTTTTCTAATGCGGTTTTGGCCGCTTTGCTGGGTTTGATTGATCTAGTGGCACCGCTAGCCGGATTAACCCCGGAAGTAATATCCATATAACCGCCTTGCTTTGCCCAAAGCAAGCTTTCTTCAAATAGCTCCAGATTACGGTTTACATGTGTAGGGATAAATTGTGTAACCGGAATTTCACTGCTCTTAACTATCTCATTCAAAAACTTAAAGCCAGTCTTGCCATCACCTAGATGTACATTGACCACACCTGCTTTATTGCTTAGAATACCGCCTACTCTGGCTGCTGCCGCCAGTTTTTGAAACTCCGTGATAGTACACTGAGAAGATCGGTGGTCAGACAAAGCTATTTCTCCTGCTCCAATAACTTTGTCAATAATAATAACATCTTTACGTATACAACCAGTAATCGTTGATGTAGGTATAGCATAACTGCCACTATATATATAAGCAGAAATACCCTCAAACTCCAGACCACGAGCTTTAGCCAGTAAGCTTTCCATGTGGCGGGTAACACCATCAGTACCCAAACAGCCGACCACAGTAGTTATACCATTGACAGTTATCTTGGACAATAGAACCTCGGGCGTGCGGCTGTGATAGCCTGCTTCGCCACCGCCGCCAATTATATGTACGTGGCTGTCGATAAAGCCAGGTGTCTACAAAACAGCCACTGACATCGACCTCACAACCTTCACCGACACTTGGCAGGGACAGATTTTTACCTATAGCTGCGATTTTGCTGCCGGCAACTAAAATATCCTGTTGTCCTAAATTATCTGGCGCTAAAACGGTACCTCCTTTTAACAGGCAAAAAAACGCTTTCAGCATGAAAATCTCTCCTTTCTACATCTTGAAAAAATTAAAAGAAAGCTAATAATAAACGCATTACCCACATGCATAACAAAGCATTTACAATGCAAATAGCAGTAATTATACCGTAATATTTGGTATTTACACCCGCGGTACCCAAACAGCGGCCAACGTTTTGCATGGGATTGCCCATAATATATATAGCTGGTAAAAGCAAAGTAGCATGAACGGAATCGATTATATCAGTAGTGTATAAGCTTGCGGCTACGCCTATCGCGCCGCCCATGCTCAGAAAAGAGGCAACAATAACAGTAGCCGCTTCGCCAGGCAAGCCCCATAACGCCATTACAGGCGCACATACCTTGCCAATGACCGTCAACAGGCCTGATACACCTAACGCCTTGATAATGATAAAAGCCAGCACAACATTCGGCATCATACTTGTAGTTGCAATAGTAAAGCCTTTTCTAGCTCCTTCTACAAACATATCGATAACGGTTCTTTTATCCTCAACTTTTGCTGACATATAATTTTTCTCCTTTGTAACCGATTTTAGCCGATAACTAAACCGTGTCTTAACTCCTCTTCTGAAGCGGGAGTTAAGAGCGTCTAAGTCGTTCAAGGTCAACTACAACTTCAGATGGGGTAAAAATCCCGCCTGAGCTAATCTTCCTTTATAACTAGTTATTTTTTTTTCTGTCGTATTGGATATATAGACGCATCATATTTGCGCTGACTAATTTAAATAAAAATATTATTATAAACGGTAACAAAATAGGTACTTTGATAAAGGCGAATAATGCGGCGCCAGAACCGAAATAATTTGTTATTGTAGCGCTGCCGCTAGTTTGGTAAGTAGAGAAAATAGTTCTTTCTTCATCTGTTATATCACCTGATTCCACCAGGTCTCTAGTCATACCGGCGCCAGCGTCAGTACTTTGTAGATTGGAAATCAAAGCTAAGCCACATATGCCGGGCACACCCAATAATGGCCTCAGCAAAGGAGTCATTAATTTTTGCGCTACCCTTAGGCCGCCCAGTCCTTCTACTACGGAAACAAAGCCTAGAGAAAAAATTACTGCAGGGATTAACTCCAACGCAAAAAGAAAACCGTCCTTGGCGCCGCCACCGTCCGTACCACGGAAACTATAAGCCTTGCCTCCCTCACCTATTATTTTGCCAAAAGAACCATTAAGCACACTAAAGTCCAATGCTTGAGTCCAGTCTTTGGCATTGGCAAAAATGCCGGAAAAGAAAAGGATAGCGAATATAAAGATAACATAACTATACAAATAGCAGAGTATTCCTGCTTATGAAAAAATTTTTTTTTACGGTTATTAATATATTTTGAAGTGACTTGGACAAGGTACTAGGATTAAAGCTTCGCTGAAATTAATGTCGCAATAAAGAGGAATTTGTAGTTTTGTATCGAATTTATTACAAGGTAATAATTATTTTAGGAGGAATATTCATGAAGAAAAAAGTCTTATTAGCGTTAGCTGCTGCGATGGCGATCACATCAGTATCTTTTGCATCGCCGCTAAGTAATTATGAGAAAGGCAGTGTAGCATTCGATCTAAATACGTCGATATCATCGGATGTAGAAATTGATGCTAATAATTTTTCTCGATCTATTGATGCCAAGAATCGCTTGGGCGCTGGCATAACTTATGGCATCGGTGATAATTTGGCACTAAAATACAAGTATTCAGATAACAAATCTAAAGATTTTAATTTATTGGATTCTAAAGTCAATGCTCAACTTATTGGGCATGAACTTAATGTGCTGTATCAAATAGATCCTAATGTGTCTGCATTTGTGGGTTATACGCGATCAACTGGAAAGATTAACTTTGCTGGCAGCAATCTGAGTGAAAATCAATCCAAAAGTGGCTATCATGTCGGAATTATAGGACAAACTAGAATCACAGACGATGTTACTGCCTGGGCATCTGTTAGCGCCGGTAATAGAGTAACCGGCTATGAAATTGGAATAGGCTACGACGTAGCTCAGAATACGGAATTAAACCTATTCTATCGTCACACCAAATACAAAGATTTTAATGCATTAAAAATGGATGTAGACTTCACAACTAAAGGGCTAGGTGCTGGAGTTACATTCAGATACTAATTATTATGATTCGCCCCAAAAGGCCTAAATCTAAACCCAAATCCCAGAGGACGTCCGGCAGTGACAGCAGTCGGGGCTAAAGGCTTTTGATGTGGAATGAGAGATGATTAGTCGGTTTGCAAGCTGTCCCAAAACGGGAGGCAGGCTGACTGCAAAAGTTCTTTAAAGCAGATGGAAGATGAGTTTACCCGGCAGCTTCGGCTGCCGGGCTTTTTTTTGTCTAGCAGTAGCCTGCGATTTGATAATTTTTACACTTTGTCCAAAAAAATCTAATAGTATTCTAATAATATGGATTTATAATTAAGCCACTATAACAATAATAAACTAAAGGGGAGTGCTCTTATGAAAAAGATTGTTAAAAAAGTTATTGTATATTCAATGGTAGGACTGTTGCAGGCAGGCTTGTTTGCCACAGTTACGGAAGCAGCAGCAAAGCCAAATGACCCGCAGCCTGGTTATAATCAACAACAAGACCCAAAGAAAAATAACCATCCAAAGAAAGATAATAACAAGAATCAACAAGATAAAGATCGTAAAATCGAAGCAGAAAAACAGCGCCATGAAAACGAGATGAAACGCAAGCCAAATGAAAGTGACCGGGATTGGCAAAAGCGCCAGCAACAGGAAAAAGAGCGCCATGAGAAAAATCTAAAAGGGATACAGGGCAAGAAATAAGAAAACTTAATGTAAATCGCCTGCCTTTGGTGGGCGGTTATTTCTTTATCCGATGACTAAGCCGCTCTAAGACTCCCGCTTCTGCGGGGGTTAAGAGCGGCTAGACATTCGGATAAGGTCGACTAAACTTCAGATGGGGTAAAAATACCCCACCTGAAGCTAAGTCTCTCTTTATCCGATGACTAAGCCGCGTCTTAACTTCCGCTTCTGTAGCGGGAGTTGTATAAACAAAATTCATTTGGAGATCCTACCTATAAAGGTGGGATCAAATATGTGTAAACTTGAAGAGCTGGAAAATCTAATCGAGCAATTGCGGATTAAAATGTACAAAGTGGCTGAGGATAAAGCGTATACCAACCCCGAGGTTGTCAAAGTAAGCGAAGAACTTGATGCTGTTCTGGTTAAATATCAAAATATATACCGGCAGCAGAAAGAGTGATAAAAAGAAACGAACGCTTCAGGTGGGGGTTTTACCCCATCTGAAGCGTTTTATTTAGAGCGATTTGCCCTGCAGGTGGATAGCGAATTTCGACGGTGACCAATCAGCGAGAAACATTGGCTCGGTGCGTAAGGCTGGATCAGTCTCTGCCGCACCGGATGCTGGCTCAACGCAAAGGATTTTGTAACGGTGGAACATTTTGCGTCTATTCAACATAAAATGTGGTATAATTCATATTTCGCACACCCTTGATAACATCATATTTTTCTGGAAGCATACAAAGCTATATTCCAATGAGATATATAATTTAATGCATTATGTTTATTCAGTAGGAGTGCAGAAAATGAATATACAATTTAGGGGGAATAATAGTGGCTGAAGATATTAAGAGATACTGTGATAATGTTTATTGTGGTTGTAATAGTGATAGTGCTGAAGTCTCAACCCAAACTCATGTGCATGAGTTTCTAGGAAGTACTGAAATCGCGGAACGGGAAGAAGACCCGCATAACCACCGATTTGCCGGTGTATCGGGTGAAGTCATACCACAGGGCAATAGTCATGTGCATGAAGTATTCACAAACACGGATTTTTACGAAAATCACCATCATGAGGTTAGCGGCCGGTCAGGTCTCGCCATTGATGTAGGTAATGGCAGACACGTCCATTTTGCAAGTGCCACAACTACTTTGAACGATGGGCACGTTCATCTTTTCCGCTTTGCTTCCTTAATACAAGACCCGATTGGCGAGGAGTAAATCTATGAATCAAAGTCCTGTAGCTATATTATAGGGATGAAAATCCCGCTGATATTTTCTGACTACTGCGTCACTTGAGATTGGTAGCTTCAAACTGTTTAATCATCAAATGTATAGAGGGTCACCTTCATATTCGGGTAATAGGGCGGGATGTTTCCCGTCCTATTACATTATAGAAAACCATGGTCGCTAGAATAAAAACATCACTTTGCTAACAAAATTGGCGTTAATTTGGCTTCCTGAGCTTGTGACGGGCCGATATAACCGTGGCGGGACATGGCAGCCAGCACGACCGCCTGACGCTTTTTGGCCGCTGCAAAGTCTACATAAGGCGATGTCAGCGAGGGGGCGTTCGGCAGCCCGGCCAATAATGCGCATTCAGCCAGATTTAGATGAAATGGTGGTTTGCTGAAGTAAATAGCCGCGGCATCACCGATGCCATGAGCACCTGAACCGAAATAGATCGTATTTAAATACATCTCGAGAATCTCTTCCTTAGAAAAATGCAGCTCGACATCTATCGCTAGAATGACCTCTTCCAGTTTTCGGGCAAGAGTGCGTTCTTGAGATAAAAACAAATTTTTGACAAGTTGCTGGGTAATGGTGCTGCCGCCTTCGGCGAATGATCCTGTTTGGATATTGACGAGAGTAGCCCGCAGAATACCATCAATATCAAATCCGGCATGCTGATAAAACCTGTTGTCTTCAACAGCAATGATCGCTTGCTGCAGCGGCAGCGGGATATCACTCAGGCGAATATAGCGCTGTTTGTCTAGCTTGGCTTCAACAGCAGTTTTCAGGAAGATAATCCGGTGAAGCCTTTCCCAGGTGCTGCTTGCATCTGCTTTTGTCTTGGCCGCTGCTGGCGGCAGCTCTCTAGTTTGGGGAATAACTGACCGGAGCATTGCATCACCGCCTGCCCACAAAAAGGCTGCAGCAAAAATAATTAATAACAGGGCAAAAAAACGGCTTTTGCGCAAACGTGAGATGCTCAACATCTCACCTCCTCTAGAGTAACGTTACTTACATTTTAGCATTTAATTGGTAAATAGAGAATACAGTGTAACAAGTAATTCATCTCACTTTTAGGTTTTAAGTAAGATGAAGAATGTTGCAATGATTAGGAAAGGCGGGCGAGGTCATGCAGATATTGGCGGTGCCGAGGCGGAGACTATTGAGTGCGGTAGCTGCTGTTAGCCTGGTGGTAGTGGGGTTAAACTTGCTGACACTTCGCTATCTGGCGGCAGATGATGTTGAAACGGCTAATCTGGCTGTGCTGGCCGGAAAAAAAATCGCCATCGATGCCGGTCATGGAGGCATAGACGACGGGGCCAAATGGAACGGTATTGACGAAAAAAATATCAACATGGCGATAGCCGTAAAATTAGCCGAGGTGCTGTCAGTCAATGGCGCGATGCCCGTTCTTACCCGGGACGGTGATATCGATTATTATACAAAAGGGAAGGGCGGCAAACGCAATGACCTGCTAAAGCGGGCTGAGATTATTGAAACATCTGGTGCAAACGCTTTTGTCAGTATTCATTGCAATGCTATTAAAGGCTCTAACTGGTCAGGAGCTCAGGTATTTTACAATCCTAAGCTGCCGGAAAACAAGCTGTTAGCTGACAGCCTGCAGCAAGCGTTAAAAAAAATTTCGCCCGGCAATAAACGTCAAGTCAAGCAGGATTCTGATATACTTTTATTGAAGTCTGTAAATGTTCCAGGTGTGCTGGTCGAGGCCGGGTTTATCAGCAATCCGGAAGAGGCGGCGCGCCTGAATAACGATCTGTATCAGCAAAAGCTGGCTGAATATATTGCCAAAGCATTGGCGCATTACTTTAGCCAGAATGTGGGAAGATAACTATAACTGAAGGGGGATTATATGGAAAACTTGGTTGGCTGTGCACTTATGCCGCATCCGCCGCTCATGATCCCGGAAGTAGGGAAAGCTGAACTCAAAATAATTAAGACTACTGTTGAAACGGCTAATCAAGTAGCCGGGATGTTACAACAAGGCAATCCACAGACTGTTGTCATTATTAGTCCACATGGGCCAATATTTGAAGATTCAGTAGCCGTCAGCATTCATCCTCGCTTGCGTGGCAGCATGGCCGGCTTTGGTGTGCCAGATGTAACCCTTGGTTTTGAAACCGATAACTTTTTAATAAGACATATAATCCGCAACTGTCAGCGGTTAGGCATTAACTTAGTGGAACTGACAGATGATATAGCCAAGAATTACCGGGTTTCGCTCAATCTCGATCATGGCGCCTTCGTGCCGCTGTATTATCTGGCTAAGGCCGGCTTTAAAGGACAGATCGTCCACCTATCGATCGGCATGCTGGCTTATGAAGAAATGTACACCTTCGGCAAAGCCGTCCAGGCGGCTATCCGCCATATGGACAAGCGGGTGGCCGTCATTGCGTCCGGCGACCTTAGTCATCGGTTATTGCCTGAGGCGCCGGCCGGATATCATCCCAGCGGCCCTGAGTTTGACCGACAGGTCGTCGAAGCCCTCAAAAACGCCGATGTCAAGAAACTATTGGCGATAGACGGCAAACTTGTCGAAGAGGCTGGACAATGCGGCCTCAGACCTATCTTCTTTCTCATGGGCGCTATGGGTGGCCTCGATGTTGAGAGCGTTCACGCTTCCTATGAAGGGCCGTTCGGTGTTGGTTATGCTGTCATCGCCTATAAAATCAAATGTAAGAAATAGGAGGGCAGAGTATGAATAGAGAGAGCGCACCCGCCGTGTTGGCCCGGCAAAGTCTTGCCTACTATCTTCAGCATGGCCGGCTTATGGACAGACCGGCAGTGCTGCCTGTCATGCTGCAAGGACAAGCGGGAGCATTTGTTTCCTTAAAAAAACGGGGGCAGTTGCGTGGCTGTATCGGTACGTATGCCCCCACACAGCCGACCATCGCCGAAGAAATCATCCGAAACGCCGTCAGTGCCGGTACTGAGGACCCGCGGTTTAAGCCGGTTTCGTTGGCTGAACTGGCCGAACTGGAGATATCTGTCGATACCCTTGCCGCGCCGGAAGCGATTAACAGCCTCGATAAACTCGATCCCCGGAAATATGGTGTCATTGTACGCAGGGGGCGGCGCTCCGGGCTGCTGCTGCCTGATCTCGAGGATGTCGACACTGCCGAGCAGCAAGTAGCAATTGCTATGGAAAAAGCCGGTATCGCCCCAGACCAAGAGATTGACTTGTACCGCTTTACTGTAACTCGCTACAAATAATACATAGAGGTGAAGCGTATGCGTGAGGCGCTCTACTACGCGCCGCATGACAAAGATATTATTTGCAGTCTATGCCCGAGATGTTGCAACATCAGCGAAGGGCAAGCCGGCTTTTGCCGGGTGCGCGCCAATCGCGGCGGCAAACTATACAGCTTAAACTATGCTGAGACGACTGCTCAGGCGCTAGACCCAATTGAAAAGAAACCACTCTATCATTTTTATCCCGGCAGCCAGATTCTTTCCCTTGGCACCTGGGGATGTAACTTTTCCTGCCGGTTTTGCCAAAACTGGTCGATTGCCCACGGCAAACCATCCGTCGTTCGCCTGACGCCACCGGCTGCCGCCGCACTGGCAGGCCGACTCGCCGACAGCGGCAATATTGGCATTGCCTACACCTATTCGGAGCCTAGCGTCTGGTACGAATATATCTCAGATACTGCTGCCTTGGTACGGACTGCCGGACTTAAGAATGTACTTGTTTCCAACGGATTTATCAACAGGCAGCCGCTCCAGCAGTTGTTACCGTATATTGATGCTATGAACATCGACGTTAAGGCATTTAACGACGATTTCTATCAGCAGATTTGTGGCGGTCGGTTGAAATCAGTAAAACAAACAGTGGAGCAAGCAGCCAAGCAATGTCATGTTGAGATTACTACCCTGATTATCCCTGGACTGAATGACTCAGAGGCCGACATCGCCGCTTTGGCTGAGTGGCTGGCCGGTATTAGCGCTGACATCCCCCTGCATCTGACCCGTTATTTTCCTAATTACCAGTTGGCTGTACCGCCAACTCCTGTCAGTACTCTTGAGCGGTCCTTTCTTGTTGCCCGGCAGTCACTCAACTATGTATATATCGGCAATACCGGCGGCGAGGGCGTAAATACAAATTGCCCGCAATGCGGCTATACTGTTATTGATCGATTGAAAGTCATAAGCAGCCTAAATAACAAAAGCTGCCCCCGCTGTGGCTGCAATATCGCGATTGTCGGCGAGGTGAACTTGCTTCAGCAAAACTAAAATGTCAGGGGTTCAGGCGGAGAGTCTGCTCCGCCTGAACAGAAGCCGCCTGCAGCGGTGGGCGTCCTGACTCAACATTAAGGTAAAGTTATCGTGCAGAGGCTAACTGTAATGATGTGTAGCCTTTTTTTGTTTTACCGCTATTATTCAATTGCTCATCAAAAAAATGTTATACAAAATACGAAAAACACTTGCATTAATATTCATAATGGATGTATAATTATTGCCATAAGGAGTGATTCTCATGAAAATCAGCATTATCGGCGCGACCGGCTATACCGGCGCGGAGCTTTTGCGAATTCTGGCATCCCATCCGGCGGCCGAGGTCGTGTATATCACGTCGGAGAGCCAGCCAGGCACGGCCATTAATGACATATATCCTCACCTAATACGATTTTATGAAAAAGCTTTGGTCAGCCTGGCTGACCTGGATAAAATTGCTGCCGAGAGCGAGGTCATCTTTATTGGTCTGCCGCATGGTCATGCCATGGAGGTTGGACGCAAAGCGACTGCAATTAACCCTAAGCTTAAAGTGATTGATCTTGGCGCCGACTATCGGTTTAAAGACCATGACGTATATGAACAGTGGTACAAGGTAGCGCATACCCACCGGGAGGCAGAGGCAGTCTACGGGCTGACAGAGCTAAATCGCAGTCAGATCCGGGATTCATCGATCATCGGCAATCCCGGCTGCTATACGACGGCCAGCATTTTGGCGCTAGCCCCGCTGGTACAGCGTCAGCTTCTCGACCTAAGTTCGATCATTATCGACGCTAAGTCCGGTGTTTCCGGGGCTGGGCGTAGTCTAAACCTAGGATCGCATTTTACCGAGGTCTTTGAAAATGTCAAGGCCTATAACGTAGCCGGACACCGGCATACACCTGAAATTGAGGCCGTGCTGGGCGAGCTGGCCGGCGAGAGGCTTGTTGTTAGTTTTACGCCCCACCTCATTCCCGTAGCAAGAGGCATACTGAGCACCTGTTATGCCACCTTGAAGGCAGGAGTGACGCCAGAGGCCGTAGATGAGGCATATACCTCGTCGTACGGACAGGAATATTTTATCCGCCTGCTGGGACGTGGCGGCTATCCGGTTACTAAGAATACCCGCGGTACTAACTTCTGCGATTTGGGCTGGCATATTGACAGCCGCACCGGACGGGTTATTGCCATCGCGGCTATCGACAACCTGGTCAAGGGGGCAGCCGGCCAGGCTGTGCAGAATATGAATGTCATGTTTAATATTGAGGAACGGACGGCACTCGAGGCCGCTCCCCTTTACCCATAGGAGGAGATAGCAATGTTAACTAAAATTACTGGCGGCATTACGGCGCCGCGCGGATTTAAAGCCGCCGGCGTTCATGCCGGCATCAAAAAGAACGGCAAGGAAGATGTCGGTCTTATTTATAGCACTGTTCCTGCGGCGGCGGCCGCTCAATTTACGACAAACCAGATGGCGGCAGCGCCTGTGCTCGTTTCACGCCAGGCGATCAGCCAGGGGCGAGCCAGGGCAATTATCGTTAATTCCGGTTGTGCTAACGCTTGCACCGGTGAACAGGGAATGACCGATGCCTGGGCAATGGTTGACGCTGCCGCCAGCGCCCTTGGACTCGATAAATCGGAGGTGCTTGTGGCATCGACCGGCGTCATCGGAGTTAACCTGCCGATGGATAAAATTACAGCAGGCATCAGCCAAGCCGTCAATGCGTTGTCTGAGACTGGAGATGAGCAGGCACTGGCCGCGATTATGACGACCGACACGTTTGCCAAGTCATGTGCCTACCAATTTACCCTTGGCGGCAAAACGTGCAAAATAGCTGGCATTGCCAAAGGAGCCGGCATGATTCATCCTAACATGGCGACAATGCTTTGTTTTATTACGACCGATGCCGCCATTGAACCTGCCCTGCTAAGCCAAGCGCTCAGCCAGGCCGCCCAGCTGTCCTTTAATATGATAACGGTAGACGGTGATACTAGTACTAATGATATGGTGGCCGTAATCGCCAATGGTCAGGCCGGCAATCCGCCTGTTAGGTCAACTGACGGCCAGGACTGGCAGCAGTTTTATGCAGCCTTAAAAACAGTATGTACTGAGTTGGCGCAGCTTGTTGTCCGCGACGGTGAAGGGGCGACAAAATTTTTGGAGATCAATGTTACCGGAGCGCTTTCTTTTGCCGATGCCAAATGCGCAGCCATGGCCATCGCCAAATCGCCGCTTGTTAAGACGGCCTTCTTCGGTCAGGACCCTAATTGGGGACGTATTCTTTGTGCTGTCGGCTATTCCGGCGCGCAGAGCCAGCCCGATAAAACGTCACTGACGATTGGCGATGTCACTATTGTTGTCAACGGCCAGGGGGCGGATGGTTTTGATACGGCTCGGCTCAAACAGGCGATGGCCGCTAAGGATATTGTCATCACCGTTGGCTTGGGTCTTGGTGCTGCGGCAGCCACTGTATGGACTTGTGATTTTTCTTATGAATATGTCAAAATTAATGGGGAGTATACTACCTGATGCTACAGATTGATGCCAGCATCATTAAATAAATGTTAACTGGGAAGGGATGATGTACATGATTAATTCGGTAGAAAAAGCGGCTGTGCTCATTGAAGCCCTGCCGTATATGCAGCGGTTTGCCGGCAATACAATCGTCATTAAGTACGGCGGCAACGCCATGCTGAACGACGAACTGAAAAAAAGCGTCATACAAGATATTATCTTTTTGAAATACGCCGGCATTCGTCCGGTCATCGTCCATGGCGGCGGGCCGGAGATTACCGGCATGCTGAAAAAGCTAGGTAAAGAGTCCAGTTTTGTCAGTGGTCTGAGGGTAACAGACGCCGAGACGGTAGCCGTTGCTGAAATGGTTCTTGTCGGTAAAATCAACAGCGAAATCGTTAAGTTTCTGAACTTTCTCGGTGGCAAGGCTGTCGGTTTGAGCGGCAAAGATGCCGATCTGATTATTGCCGCCAAGCACTTGGCCAAAGTCCGTGAAAATGGTCAGATCAAGGAAGTAGATATCGGCTTTGTCGGCGATGTGCTGAAACTCAATACCGGTATTGTCGAGAAACTGCTCGACCAGGGCTATATCCCGGTTATCTCCCCCATCGGCGTTGGCAAAGACGGCGCGACATACAACATCAATGCCGACTATGTGGCCGGTGAATTAGCCGCGGCTCTCGGAGCTGATAAGCTGGCTCTGATTACTGATGTAGAGGGCATCTATCGCGACTACAGCGATAAGAGCACCTTTGTGTCGACGCTGTCGCTGGCCGAAGCCCAGGAAATGATTCGTTCCGGGGTTATCGACGGCGGCATGATCCCCAAAGTAGAAGCTTGCGTAAAAGCGCTGGCCGCAGGGGTAAGCAAAACCCATATTCTTGACGGACGCAAGCCGCATTCGCTGCTACTGGAAATATTTACTACCGAAGGCATTGGCACTGAAGTGGTCAAATACAGGAGGTACATCAGTGGATAAGCAAACAGTTATCACTGTCGACCGGGATTACTATATGCCCGTGTTTGCCCGGTATGCCATCGTCCTTTCTCATGGTGAAGGGCCTTATGTGTATGATAGTGAGGGCAATAAATATATCGACTTTTTAGCCGGTATTGCCGTCAACCTACTGGGCCATGGCCATCCCCGGCTGGTGGCCGCTGTGTCCGAGCAGGCCGGCAAAATGATTCATTGCTCTAATCTCTACTATACCGAGACCCAGGCAACACTGGCTAGAACATTAGCTAAGGCCAGCGGACTTGATAAAGTCTTTATCGGCAACAGCGGGGCTGAAGCCAACGAAGGAGCTATCAAGCTGGCGCGCAAATACGGCAAGGCCATCCATCCGGACAAAGTGCAGATTATCACCGCCGAGCATTCCTTCCACGGTCGGACGCTTGCCACGTTGACGGCTACTGCTCAGCCTAAATACCAGCAGGGCTATGAACCGTTGCCAGGCGGTTTCGGTTATGTGCCTTTTAATGATATTGCGGCCTTGGAGGCGGCGATATCCGATCATACCTGTGCCGTCATGCTTGAGCCGATTCAGGGAGAAGGCGGCGTTAATATTCCTGACCCTGATTATTTGGGCAAAGTCCGGGCGTTATGTGATAAATACGGCGCTTTGCTAATACTGGATGAAATTCAGTCAGGCATGGGGCGTACCGGTAAAATGTTCGCCTATCAACATTTCGGTATCAAGCCTGATATCGTTACGCTGGCCAAAGGGCTGGCAGGCGGCGTACCGATCGGAGCCTTTATTGCCAGCGACAAAGTAGCTGCTGCCTTTGGGCCTGGCGACCATGGCTCAACGTTTGGCGGCAATCCGCTGGCCTGTGCCGCTGCCAATGCCGTATTCAGTGTAATTGAAGATGAAAAACTGCTCGACAATGCCCGGATTGTGGGCCAACACCTGCTCAAGCGGCTAGCAGCGCTCCAAGCTAAATATCCTTCACTGATCAGTGAGGTTCGTGGCAAAGGCCTAATAGCCGGCGCCAAGCTGACCTTGCCGGGGCGGGATATTGTCAACCGCTGCATGGATCAGGGCGCCATTATAAACTGCACCGCAGGCGATGTACTCCGGTTCGTACCGCCGCTCAATATAACTGCCGTCCATGTGGACGAAATGATCGCCATACTCGATAAAACACTGGCGGCAGTATAACTTTAATCATGGGGGAGTGTATGAGGATGAGTCTTAAAGGGAAAGACTTTTTATCAGTCAATGATTTATCAACTGATGAGATATATCAAGTTTTGGAATTTACCAAAATACTAAAGGCCAAGCAAAAAGCGGGTGAGCCACACCCACTGCTAAAAGGGAAAACACTTGGCATGATATTTCAAAAGGCGTCAACTCGTACCCGGGTTTCGTTCGAGGTTGGCATGTGGCAGCTCGGTGGCTCGGCGCTGTTCTTATCATCTAACGATCTGCAGATCGGCCGGGGGGAACCGGTGAAAGACACGGCCCGGGTCTTGTCCCGCTATCTTGACGGTATCATGATTCGGACATTTTCCCATCTGGAAGTGGAAGAGCTGGCAGAGTATGCATCGATCCCGGTGATCAATGCCCTGACCGACCTCTTGCACCCTTGTCAGGCAATGGCTGACATCTTTACCGCTTTGGAACATAAAGGGGAGCTCAAGGGCCTGACAATGTGCTATATTGGCGATGGCAACAATATGGTCAACTCGCTGTTGCATATCTGTGCCAAAGTCGGCATGGATATCCGGGTGGCTACGCCGGCCAGCTATGCGCCTGATGCCACTATCGTCGAACAGGCTGCCGCATCGGCCAAACTGACAGGCAGTAAAATCAGCATTCTCGACGATCCGTTCGCGGCAGCTGAGGGCGCCGACGTGCTGTACACCGATGTGTGGGCTAGCATGGGCAAAGAGGGTGAACAGGCCATCCGCAAGCAGGCTTTTGCCGGTTTCCAGATTAACAGCGCCATTATGCAAGTGGCCAAAAAAGACGCCATCGTTATGCATTGCCTGCCGGCGCATCGGGGTGAGGAAATTACCGATGACGTCATGGAAGGGTCCAACTCGGTCGTGTTTGACGAGGCGGAGAATCGACTGCACGTGCAAAAGGCTATAATGGCTCTCTTAATGGCCGATTAGGCGGCAATGCATTAGAACGTGTTATAAACGCCCACCTGTGCGATGCTGTTACAACAAGTTTACTGACATCCAATCGCCGTATCGCAGCCTCATAGATCGGACGGTATCGTTGCTCCTCAAAACGATTGCTTGCGTACGCTAGTACGCGGCGCTGCACGTTTTTCCGGTGCGCCTCGCATCTGGGCATTTCTAACACGTTCCGGCAGTTCATGACTTTTGAGTCGGTGGAGACTGTGGAGCGGTGTCGTCTTGACACATTGGGAGATGAGTACGAGAGCACTGTTTTAGTAACGAAGGCATTATACAGTTTAACTATAATAACTAGACAATCTACTGTAGTTTTTGTAAACTTTACAATAGGTAGATCTGGAAATCAATCAACGATATAGGAGGCAATAAATAATGAGTGATATTAAAAAAGTCGTGCTGGCCTATTCCGGGGGGCTTGACACTTCGGTAATTATTCCTTGGTTAAAAGAAAATTATGGCTGCGAAGTTATTGCGATGTGCGCTGACGTGGGGCAGGGGGATGAACTGGCTCCTGTGCGTGACAAGGCGATCAAGTCTGGCGCGAGTAAAGTATATATCGAGGATCTGACGGCTGAGTTTGTCGAAAGCTATGTGTGGCCGACGCTCAAGGCGGGTGCTGTATATGAAGGCAAATATCTGCTGGGAACTTCTTTTGCCCGGCCGATTATTGCTAAAGCCCTGGTAGAAATCGCCCTCAAAGAAGGTGCCGATGCCATTTGTCACGGTGCGACCGGTAAAGGCAATGACCAGGTTCGCTTCGAGCTTACTGTAAAGGCGCTGGCGCCGCATCTCAAAATTATTGCCCCCTGGCGGCTTTGGGACATTCGTTCCCGTGAAGACGCAATCGATTATGCGGAGAAGCATGGCATTCCTGTGCCTGTAACTAAGGCTCGCCCCTATAGCATGGATCGTAACATCTGGCATCTAAGTCATGAAGGAGCCGATCTTGAAAATCCGGCTAACGAGCCGAAAGATGATGTCTACCTGATTACTACGCCGCCGGAAAAGGCGCCGGATACTCCGGTCTGTATCGAAATTGGCTTTGAAAAGGGAACTCCGGTGTCTGTCGACGGCGTTAAGCTTGATGCCGTTGCGCTGCTCACCAAACTTAACGACATTGGCGCTGCCAATGGCATCGGTATTGCCGACATCGTCGAAAACCGGCTTGTTGGCATGAAATCGCGCGGCGTTTACGAAAATCCCGGTGGCGCTATTTTATACTATGCCCACCGCGAACTGGAATACTTGACTCTCGACCGGGCCACAATGCATTACAAAGAACAAATCGCCATCAAGTATGCCGAGTTGGTATATGACGGCATGTGGTTTGCGCCGCTCAGAGAAGCGCTTGATGCGTTTGTCGATGTGACCCAGCAGGACGTCACCGGTACTGTCCGCCTGAAACTCTACAAAGGCAACATCATGAGCGCCGGCGCAACGTCGCCCAACTCACTGTATAACGAGAAGATCGTAACGTTTGGCGACAGCGAAGAATTATATAACCACGGTGATGCCGAAGGCTTTATCAATCTTTTTGGTCTGCCGCTCAAAGTCCGGGCAATGATGAAAGCTGAGGCCAAGAAATCAAATGAGTAAATTATGGGGCGGACGTTTCGCCAAAAATACCGATGAGATGGTGGAGGAGTTTACCTCCTCCATTGCTTTTGACAGTCGCATGTACCGGCAAGACATTGCTGGCAGTATTGCCCACGCCACTATGCTGGCTAAGTGCGGCATTATCAGCCGGCAGGATGCCGATCTCATTATCGGCGGCTTGCAGGGCATTCTGACCGATATTGAAGCCGGAAACTTTGCTTTTGAAGTATCACTCGAAGATATCCACATGAACATCGAAAAACGCCTGACAGAGCGAATCGGTCCTGCCGGCGGCAGGTTGCATACCGCCCGCAGCCGCAACGATCAGGTGGCGCTTGACACTCATATGTATGTACGTGAGCAAGTGGCCGAGATTGGCGCCTTGCTATTTGATCTGGAACAGGCCGTGCTTGATACCGCCCATAAATACCCTGACGCCATCATGCCCGGTTATACCCACCTGCAGCGGGCACAGCCCATCTTGTTCGCCCATCATATGATGGCCTACTTCTTCATGCTTGAACGGGACTTCAGACGTCTGGGGGGAGTATGGGAGTCAGCCGACATTATGCCGCTGGGAGCCGGCGCTCTGGCCGGTACGACATTTCCGATTGACAGGCAAATGGTAGCTAGTCAACTTAATTTTGGCCGCATCTATGAGAACAGCATCGACGCTGTCAGTGACCGGGATTATATCCTGGAATTTTTGGCGTTTGCCTCGATTCTCATGATGCACCTGAGCCGGTTAAGCGAAGAGATCATTTTATGGTCTTCCAGTGAATTTTCCTTTATTGAACTAGACGATGCCCATTGTACCGGCTCCAGTATTATGCCGCAAAAGAAGAACCCCGATGTCGCCGAACTGGTGCGCGGCAAGACCGGCCGCGTCTTCGGACATCTGATGGCCATGCTGACAGTAGCCAAAGGGCTGCCGCTGGCGTACAACAAAGATCTGCAAGAAGATAAGGAAGGGCTGTTTGATACGATTGATACGTTAAAATTCAGCCTGACAGTCTATGCCGCCATGCTGCGCGGCATGAAAGTCAACTCAGCTACTATGCGGCAATCACTCCAAACCGATTTTTCCAATGCCACCGATATGGCCGATTACCTTGTCAAAAAAGGATTGCCCTTTAGGCAGGCGCATGAAGTTGTCGGTAAATGTGTTGCCTATTGTCTCGACGA